>OJOY01000508.1_pt1 | contig 20745 bp, 18 predicted proteins | sample 1598361 | NCBI WGS metagenome assembly OJOY01 (sample SAMN03922472, study PRJEB24848) | human gut metagenome | isolation source: stool sample | host: Homo sapiens | place: Germany | collected 2010-11 | reverse complement strand
CATATCAAGTGGTACTTTGCAATGACCGACTTGAATACCGACAAGGGTAAGGCGGAGAACAAAAAGAGCGTTATCAAATACGCCAAGTGGTATACGCCCGAAAAGGAGGCGGAATACCCGACCTCCTTCAAGGTGGATTTTGTCGGGCAGCCGTATGAGGGTGCCTGCTACTACCGCATCACCCGCTGCCCCATCTGTTCCTATGCGCGAAATCTCGGTGTTTCCGAACTGATGCCGTTATTCTGTGATCTTGATGAAGTGATGATCACGCTTCAGCATGGCGTTCTGCACAGGAAACAGACACTGGCGAATGGCGGAGAGTATTGCGACTACTTTATTACAGGCAACAAAGAACAACCTTGAATCTGTTTCTGTTTCATCTGCGATGCCTGAATCGGAAAGCAAGGTGCTTCTTCACGATTCCCTTGCCTATGGCTGTACCAATCCGTGCGGTTTCGATTAAACCGGACACCAGCCGAGGAGGTTCTGGCGGCAAAGCTGGCAAACTGCGACGAATTTGCCGAAAAGCTGCCGGACAAGTGGAACACCAACATCGGTGAGAACGGCTGCGCTCTTTCCGGCGGTGAGCGTCAGCGCATTTCCATCGCCCGCGCCTTCCTGAAGGATGCGCCCATCATCCTGCTGGACGAGGCCACCGCCAGCTTGGATGTGGAAAACGAAACTGCCATTCAGGAGGCACTATCCCGACTCATAAAAAACAAAACCGTCCTCATCATCGCCCACCGGATGCGCACCGTAGCCGGTGCGGATCAGGTGGTGGTGCTGTCGGGCGGCATCGTGGCCGAGCAGGGCAGCCCGGCAGAGCTGTACGCCCGGAAGGGACTGTATGCCCACATGGTGGATCTGCAGTCGGCAAGCCAGAACTGGACGATCTGAGAATGAGGGCAGCTTTTATTTGGGAAAAAGTCTTGCATTCAGTTAAAAACTGTGGTATATACATTATACGAAACACTATTTTGAAAGAACGCTCCACCGTTCAATGATGTATAAATGGGAGGTGCCTGCCATGACCGCCGTGATCTATGCCCGCTATTCTACTGATAGTCAGCGCGAAGAATCCATTGAAGGTCAGATCCGGGAATGCACCGCCTATGCGGAAAAGAACGGCTTCACGGTGGTGAAGCATTACATTGACCGTGCCATCTCCGCCAAGACCGATAACCGCCCGCAGTTCCAGCAGATGATCAAGGACAGTGAGCGTGGCATCTTTGATGTTATCATTGTCTGGAAGCTGGACCGTTTTGCCCGAAACCGCTATGACAGTGCCCGGTACAAGACCCAACTGAAGCGGAACGGCGTGAAACTGGTGTCGGCAACGGAAGTCATTTCGGCTGGCCCGGAGGGCATTATTCTGGAATCGGTGCTGGAAGGCTACGCCGAATACTACTCGGCTGACCTGTCTGAAAAGGTCGTGCGCGGCATGACCGAGAATGCTCTCAAGGGCATTTATAATGGTGGCACGATTCCGTTCGGCTACATGATCGATGAGACCCGGCATTACCAGCCCGACCCGCTGCTGGCTCCGTATGTGGAGCAGACGTTCCAGAAGTATGCGGACGGTGCGACCATGACTGACCTGCGGGATTGGTTAAAGGCACACAACATCAAAAATTCAATGGGCGGGGAGATGTCCTACAATACGATTCAGCGGATGCTGAGTAATCGCCGGTACATCGGCGAATTGCGTTTGCGGGATGTGGTACAGCCCAATGCGATCCCGGCATTGGTATCAGGTGAACTTGTCGGGGCAAGGCCCCTCCATCTTGCTACGCAAGACCGTTCTGTCGCTTAAAAGCCCCACTGGGGCTTTCATTGCTCCGCTTCGCTGCGCAAACGCGAACCTGTTCAACAAGGTGCAGGAAAAGCTGGCGAAAAATAAAAAGGCCCCTGCCCGTCATAAGGCAGAGGAAAGCTATCTGCTCACCACCAAGCTGTACTGCGGCAAGTGCGGTGCACTGATGTTCGGAGAAAGCGGTGTCAGCCACACCGGGAAAATGTATACCTACTACAAGTGTGCTGCTGCCAAGAAGAAAAAGACCTGCGATAAAAAGGCCGTGCGGAAACAGTGGCTGGAAGATCTAGTGGTCAACGAAACCATGAAGCTGGTGGAAGATGACGCTTCCATGAATGCCATCATCGCCAAAGTGATGGAACTGCAAAACCAGGAAAGCACGGATTTGCCCATCTACGAAAAGCAGTTGAAGGAAACGGAAGTCGGCATCACCAATATGCTGAATGCCATCCAGATGGGCATTCTGACCAGCTCTACCAAGGAACGGCTGGAAGCTCTGGAAAATCAGCGAAAAGAACTGCAAGCCCGCATTGCAGAGGAACGGCTGGCTAAGCCAAAGATGAAAGAGGAGTTCGTCCGCTTTTGGCTGCTTCGCTTCCGCAAGTTGGATATGACCCAGCCGGAGCAGCGGCAGGCACTGGTGGATACCTTCATCAATGCCATCTATCTCTACGATGATAAGGTCCTCATTACCTTTAACTATAAGGAAGGCACAGAAACGGTCGCTTTCGGGGAAGCCGTAAAAGCGGAGAAAAGTTCGGATATGAGTGCGCGAGGTGCACCAGATATTGAACGTCAAGTCGTAAGATTTTACGCTCTTTCTTTATGTAGAAAAGCGGCTGCACACTTTCTGACACCGTTTGCACATTTGCCCGAATCGGGGGCTTTTCTGCGCAAGGTTTGCACAGCCTGCTTTCCTTTGCATAAAAAGAAGAAATTTTAGGCGAACAAGGCTCTCGTCAATTCTCTGCGTTCGTCTGCATTCATCAGCCGGATGGCTTCAAGGATCTCTTTACCGGGGATTTTTGTTGCCGCCGGCTTTTCATTTTGCCGGGGCTGAGGTGCTGCCGGGGTCAGGTCTTGGGAATAGAAGTTCGCTTCGATCTTCTCGGTCAGCTCCAACCGGGGCTTGTCCTGCGTGTGGGCATATCCATTTTGCGTCCTTCTATCTGCTCGGTGACTTTGTTCCGCACATTCGCATTATGAACACCGGCTATCAGACGGCCAGCCTGGGCAATCTGTTCGGCCTGCCTTATGTGGTCATGCGTAAACCGGCCCCCATTGATACGACGACGCTGAACTATAATTGGCAGATCTGGGAGACCAATGCGTTCAGCATTTATACCAAGGAAACGGACGAAGTTGACGAGCAGAGCGCACAGGAAGCCGTTGCTGCCGTGCTGCGGTATCTCAGCCGGGTCGGTTTACTGCGATACCACTGCCACAGCGGGTATCTGTCCACCGTCGTGCAGGAAAACGAGATGGCAAATGTACTCACCCCGGCGGGCGGGATCTTCCGCCGCTTCGTGGAGCCGGGACAGGAAGTGGAGTATGGTCAGAAAACGGGCGTGATCCTTGACCCGTTTACTGCAGAGGTGGAGGCAGAGATCACCTGTCCGACCAGCGGTGTTGTTTTCTTCGCTTTGAAAAAACCGCTGACAACAGAACATGAGATCGCATTTAAGGTGATCCGGCGGCTGCATGGGGGATGTTTGTAAACAAGATTTTTGTATTTCGTAGAGAGCGAGTATAAAAATCAGATACAAGACCCAACTAAGGAAGGTACAGTCCGTGATGTCGAGCTGTACAGCAATTTCAAAACCATTGCCGAAAGTATTCCCGAAACGTCGGTCTTGCTGTATAATGATTCCGGAGGCCCGGCCAGGCGGGGCTTTGTAAAAACCATGACCGAAGCTGGTCTGTTGTAAATCATACCCCACAAGGAGGTCTGTTTCATGAATCTGACGCTGCGAAAGGATGCCGATGCCATCATCGCATCCAGCCTGAACGCTGTCCTGCCGGACGAAGCTGTCCGCCGCGCATTGAAAGCCTTTGCGCCCAAGGGCGGCAGGGTGCTGCTGGTCGCAGCGGGTAAGGCCGCATGGCAGATGGCACACGCGGCGGTGGAAGCGCTGGGCCGTGTGGACGGCGGCGTGGTCGTGACCAAATACAAGCACGTCAGGGGCGAAATTCTGGGAGTAAATTGTTATGAAGCAGGCCATCCGGTGCCGGACGAGAACAGTTTTGCGGCCACCGAGAAGGCATTGGAGCTGGTGCGCGGCCTGGCGGCGGAGGATACCGTGCTGTTTCTGCTCTCCGGCGGAGGGAGTGCATTGTTTGAAAAACCGCTGCTCTCCGGCACAGAATTGCAGGACATCACCGGCCAGCTCCTTGCCAGTGGCGCTGACATCGTGGAGATGAACACCATCCGCAAACGGCTTTCGGGCGTCAAGGGCGGGCGGTTCGCGCAGGCATGCGCCCCGGCTCAGGTATTCAGCATCGTGCTGAGCGATATTCTGGGCGACCCGCTGGATATGATAGCCAGCGGCCCGGCGGTGCCGGACACCTCTACTTGCGCACAGGCGCTTGCCATTGCGGAGAAGTATCACCTGAAGCTCTCGGAACAGGCAAAAGTTCTTCTGGCGCAGGAAACGCCCAAGATGCTGGACAATGTGACGACCCAGATCACTGGCAGTGTGCGGGAGCTTTGCACCGCTGCCGCTGCCGCCTGCCGGGAGCTTGGCTATGAGCCCGTCCTGCTGACCGACCAGCTCTGCTGTGAAGCCCGGGAGGCGGGCAGCTTCCTTGGCTCCATCGTCCGGACCCACGCGGGGCAGGGAAAAAAGCTGGCCTACATCGCAGGCGGCGAGACGGTCGTCCACCTGACCGGCAGGGGTCTCGGCGGACGGAATCAGGAGCTTGCCCTTGCAGCGGTTCCGGCGCTGGCCGGGCTGGATGCAGCAGTGTTCTCGGTGGGCAGTGACGGCACCGACGGCCCCACGGATGCTGCCGGCGGCTATGTGGATGGTGACACCCTCTCCGCACTGACCGCCAAGGGCTGGAATGTGTTCGATACCCTGCAAAACAACGACGCCTACCATGCACTGAAAGCTGTGGACGGCCTTATCATGACCGGCGCTACTGGCACGAATGTCAATGATGTTGCCGTGGCGCTGGTGGGGGAGAAATAAAAATGTGATTCTGGTATGAAAGAGGGGAGGCTCCCATGTACGTCGATTGGGAATACTACAAAATTTTCTATTATGTGGCGAAGTATCAGAACTTTACGAAAGCGGCGCGGGTGCTGGGCAACAACCAGCCCAACATCACCCACTCGATGAACCGGCTGGAAAGCCAGCTGAACTGTGTGCTCTTTACCCGCTCCAACCGGGGCGTCACCCTGACGCCGGAGGGCGAGATGCTCTACTCCCGCATCGCCTCGGCGGCGGTGCAGATACAGGACGCGGAGGAAGAGCTGAGCGCCAGCGCCACCCTCGAGCATGGCTCCATCAGCATCAGCGCGACGGAGACGGCGCTGAACATCTATCTGGCCGAGAAGCTGCGGACGTTCCACATCGAGTATCCCGGCATCCGGCTGCGCATCTCGAACCACTCTACGCCCCAGGCGGTGCAGGCTGTGAAGAACGGAGAAGTGGATTTTGCCATCATCTCCACCCCGGCGGAAGTAGAACAGGGCCTGAAGATGGTGGAACTGAGACCGTTTTATGAAGTGCTGGTAGGTGGAAAGACCTTCACTGCACTGGCCAGCCAGCGCCTGACGCTGAAAGAACTGAGCTGCTATCCGCTCATCTCTCTCAGCGATGAGAGCATGACCCGGAGCTTCTACCGGCAGTTCTTCCTCGACCACGACGCCGTGCTCCGGCCCGACACCGAGGCCGCCACCACCGACCAGATGCTCACGCTGGTGAAAAGTGAGCTGGGCCTTGCCTTCGTGCCGGAACCGATGACGAAAGAGCTTCTGGCCCGCGGCGAGCTTGTCGAGTTGCATCTGCAGGAGATCATTCCCTCCCGCTCTATCTGCCTCGTCTACGACCATCACCGCCCGCTGAACACGGCGGCCCGGAAGTTCCAGCAGATGCTGACAAAAGCGGAGCCGGGCCATCCGGCAGCGCCGAAGCAGGCGGATGGCGTCTCTTTCGCATCCCAATAAAATGATTTGTCGTTGTCCCATACCGGAAAGCTTCCCTTTTGATATGGGAATTTGTTGCAGCGCTTTCAGGCAGCAGTGCTATTATAAAAGAATTTGCAGGATGGGTAAGACGTATCTTGGATATGGCTGCAATATTCGTTCTGTATTGGAGAAACTGCCGCCCTTTTATTTTACAGGTCAGATGGACCCGCCATTGGTCGCCGCGACTTCGCCATACCAGAAGGCACTGTCTTTCGGGATGCGCCGCCCGGAAGCGTAATCGACGTACACCAGACCAAAACGCTCTCTGTATCCGCTGTGCCACTCGTAGTTGTCCAACAGGCTCCAATGGAAGTACCCTCGCACGTCGGCACCGGCCTGAATGCCCTCGGAGAGTTTTTCCAGATAGCGCGCCAGAAAATCAATTCGCTCCACGTCATGCACCTTGCCGTCCCGATAGATTTTGTCGGTGCAGGATAAGCCGTTCTCCGCGATGAACATGGGCAGTCCATACCGCTCCTGGATGTAACGGGGACCCCAGTTCAGGCTTTCCGGCTCTACCGGCCAGTTCATGGCTGTGTGAGCGTATCCCGCAGGGCGCTCCACATAACAGGGGCCATTCGTTCCCATCTGTACAGGCGCGGCATTGTAGATGTTCAACCCGAGCATATCCGGTCTGCCCAGAGACAGGGCGTCGTTGATGTATTGCGGCACAGCACCGATGCAGGCGGAAAGCTGCGGCCCACAGAGGTCCGGTCCGGGCCAGCGGCCAAGGCACAGAGGGTCGAGCGACATCGTGTGGGTAAAGGCCCAGTCCTCGTCCGGGCAGGCAAAGGTCAGAGCCCGGGCGGCGTCCACATCTGCTTTTGCCTCAGATACGGGGTAGCAGATGCGGCCTGTGGAGACGAAGCCCACTCTGTTTTCGGCGTCCGTATGGCGGAGCTCCTGCGCGGCAAGGCAGTGCGCATAGATGATATTCTGCCAGCAGGTGAACTGCCCTTCCAGCGGGAGTTTCAGCCCCGGCGCATGCTCACCTGTCCCATAGCCCATTTTCACGATACAGGCAGGCTCATTGAAGGTGAACCACTGGTGGACCCTGCCTTTGAAATGTTCTGCCATTTTTGCCGTGTAGACTGCAAACGCCCGGGCGGTGTCCTCATTCTGCCAGCCGCCCTTTTCTTCCAGCGCCTGCGGCAAATCCCAGTGATACAGCGTAATATACGGCTCGATGCCCGCTTCCAGCAAAGTATTCACAAGACCATCGTAATAGGCAAAGCCTTTTTCGTTCCAGTCCGTGCCGCCGGTGGGGGCGATGCGCGTCCACGCCACAGAGAAGCGATAGGCTTTCAGGTGCATCGACTTCAGCAGTTCGATGTCTTCCCGCCAGCGGTGATAGCTGTCGCAGGCGGTATCACCGGTCTCGCCCCGATAGGTGCGGCCCGGTGTGTGGGAGAAAACATCCCAGATGCTCCGGCCTTTTCCATCCTCGACGGCACCGCCCTCGATTTGATAGGCTGCAGTTGCAGCGCCCCATACAAATTCTTTTGGAAATACTGCCATGTTCGTTCTCCTTTTATCTCGTCAGATACATGTGTACAGGAACTTGAGATCCTTACTGATTATAGTATACTCTTCTGTGGCTGCCAGTGCAAATAGCATTTTATTGGTGACCATTGTGGAAATACACATCAGGATACGCTATACTAAAACAGAGAACATGGAATTCATCTGGCGCAAAAAAGCCAAAGGGAAGGGAAATCATAATGATAGACAAAATGCTCGTGCGCGGGGCAAGGGTACACAACCTGAAAAACATCGACGTGGACATCCCGCTGAACAAGATCGTGGGCATTGCGGGCGTGTCGGGGTCGGGTAAATCCTCGCTGGCGCTGGGGGTGCTGTATGCCGAAGGCTCCCGCCGGTATCTGGAGGCGCTGTCCACCTACACCCGCCGCCGGATGACCCAGGCTTCGAAAGCCTCGGTGGAAGAGGTGCTGTATGTTCCGGCGGCGCTGGCGCTGCACCAGCGGCCGGGCGTGCCGGGCATCCGCAGCACCTTCGGCACCGGCACGGAATTGCTGAACAGCCTGCGGCTCATGTACTCCCGCCTCGCAAGCCACCGCTGCCCGAACGGGCATTACATCCCGCCGACGCTGGCTGTTGCGGCGGGCAGGGAGCTGGTCTGCCCGGAGTGCGGTGCGCATTTCTATGCGCCGTCGGCGGAGGAGCTGGCGTTCAACTCTCAAGGGGCCTGCCAGAAGTGCGGCGGCACAGGCAGCGTCCGGACGGTGGACATCGCGTCGCTGGTGCCGGACGACTCGCTGACCATCGACGGCGGCGCAGTGGCCCCGTGGAACAGCCTGATGTGGTCGCTGATGACAGACGTCTGCCGGGAGATGGGCGTGAGGACGGATGTGCCGTTCCGCGACCTGACCGAACAGGAAAAGGACATCGTCTACCACGGTCCAGCAGAGAAAAAGCATATCTTCTACCACGCCAGGAACTCGAATCAGGCCGGCGAGCTGGACTTCACCTATTACAATGCCGTCTACACTGTAGAAAATGCTCTTGCAAAGGTCAAGGATGACAAGGGCATGAAGCGGGTGGAAAAGTTCCTGCGGGAAGATGTCTGCCCCGAGTGTCACGGCTCGCGGCTCTCAGCGGCGGCGCGTGCGCCGAAGCTGCGGGGCATCTCGCTGGACGAAGCCTGCCAGATGACGCTGGAAGCCCTCGTGGAGTGGGTGAAGGGCGTGCCGGGCAGTCTGCCGGAAGAGATGCGCCCGATGGCGGAGAGCATCTGTGAGGCATTCGAAAGTACCGCCAAGCGGCTGATGGACTTAGGTCTGGGCTATCTGACGCTTGACCGCTCGGCCTCGACCCTTTCCACCGGTGAGCGCCAGCGGATGCAGCTGGCCCGGGCCGTCCGCAACCGCACCACCGGCGTGCTCTATGTGCTGGATGAGCCGTCCATCGGCCTGCATCCGTCGAACATCGTGGGCCTGACCGGCGTGATGCACGACCTCGTGGCCGACGGCAACTCGGTCATTCTGGTGGACCACGACACCCAGATCCTGAAAGAGGCCGACTGGGTGATCGAGATGGGGCCGGAAGCGGGAGCTAAGGGTGGACATGTCATTGCCGAAGGGACGATAGCTGATTTGGAGGCAAAGCCGGAGTCCCAGATCGGGCCGTTCCTTTCCGGAAAAGCTGAGACAAAATTGCGCCGGTGTGCCAGGGAAGGAGAGATGTTCGCAGAGGGGGCTATCCATCTCTCCACCGGCAGCATCCACACGGTCAAGCCTTTGGAGCTGGACATTCCCAAGGGGCGGCTCACCGTGGTAACGGGCGTGTCCGGCTCCGGCAAAACGACGATGGTGTTGGAAAGCCTCGTGCCGGCGCTGGAAGCAAAGATAAACGGCAGCGCCCTCCCGGCACATATCCGGGAGATTCGCGCCGAGGGCATCGCGCACGTCAAGCTCATCGACGCGACGCCCATCGGCATCAATGTGCGCTCTACCGTGGCGACCTACGCAGGCGTCCACGACGAGCTGCGGAAGCTCTATGCCAAATCTCCGGACGCCAGGCAAAAGGGCTTCAAGGCCAGCGATTTTTCCTACAATACTGGCAGTCTGCGCTGCCCCGGCTGTGACGGCACCGGTGAGGTGAGCCTGGACGTGCAGTTCCTGCCGGACGTGAACATCGTCTGCCCCGACTGCCGGGGTTCCCGCTACGCGCGGGCGGCTTACGGCGTGAAGCTGACCAACGAGGCGGAGCAGACAGCCTCTTTGCCGCAGCTGATGGATATGGACGTCAACTCCGCCCTTGAGTTCTGCGGCGGGATGAAGACCGTGAGCCAGCGCCTGCAGACATTGCAGCAGCTGGGTCTGGGCTACCTGACACTGGGCGAGGAAACGCCCAGCCTCTCCGGCGGCGAGGCCCAGCGCCTCAAGCTGGCCAGCGAGATCGGCCGCACCCAGACCGACTCGGTGTTCGTTTTCGATGAGCCCAGCATCGGCCTCCACCCGCTGGACGTGCAGGTGCTGCTGCGGGTGTTCCAAGCCCTGCTGGACAACGGCGCAACGGTCGTTGTCATCGAACACGACCTTGATGTCATCCGCAACGCGGACTATGTCATCGACATGGGGCCGGGCGGCGGCGAGAGCGGCGGCCGCGTCGTGGCAACAGGCACGCCGGAGGAGATCCAGGAAAACCCGGAGAGTATTACCGGAAGATATTTATAACAAAAAGGGGGCAGGTGCTGCATGACACCTGCCCCCTTCGACAATATTCTTATTTGCTTTCCGGGACACCGCGCAGTTCGGCACGGAAGCGCTCGGGAAGATCTTCTTCCCGGATATTTTTGACGACTCCCAGAAGCTTTGCGGTTTCGCCTACGGGATAGACCATGATGCACTTCCGATGCTTCACTGACAATCAAAACAAAAAGTTAATTCTCGGAAGAAATATCCTGACCGAAATATTTCTCGCTCAGCTCCTTGAGGGTGCCGTCAGCGCGCAGCTCGTCGATGGCGCTGTTGAGGGCGTCGAGGAAGGAAGAGTCTTCGCTCTTGACGATAGGGATCGCAACGTGAGAAGCATCTTCGGTCTGGGCGACCAGCTTGAAGTCGGCGTCCGGATGGACGTTCAGGTAGTCGTAGAAGGAGACGTTGGCGTTCAGGGTGGCGTCGATACGGCCAGCGGTCAGCAGCTGGATGGTTTCTTCCAGCGTGTCGATGCCCTGCACGGTCGCGCCGTAGCTCTCGGCCAGCTCCATGTAGGTGGAAGCGAGGCTGTTGGCCGTGGTCTTGCCGGCAAGGTCCTCGAAGCTCTTGATGTCCTCGTTATCCTTGCGGACGGCGAGGGCAGTGTGGATGTAACCGTAGGGAGTGGTGAAGTCGTAGGTCTTGGCGCGCTCTTCGGTGACTTCGACGCCGTTGCAGACGAGGTCGTAGCGGCCAGCATCCAGACCGGCGAACAGGCTGTCCCAGTCGCTCTCGACGTACTCGGGATCGACGCCCAGCTTCTCGGCAATGGCACGGGAGACTTCGACGTCGTAGCCCACGAGGGTGTCGCTCTCATCGTGGAAGCTCCAGGGCTGCCATGCGCCTTCCAGCGCGATGATCAGCTTGCCGTTGGACTGGATGGTCTCCAGCTTGTTGGCGGCAGCAGCGGAAGCAGAAGCAGCGGTGCTGGAAGCAGTGGAGGCAGAAGTGTTGGAAGAGCAGCCAGCCAGCGAGAGAACACCGGCAGCGGCCATGACGCTCATGAGAGAAATAAAGGTTCTGCGTTTCATAGGTGATGATCCTTTCTTATTCAGTATGGGAAATTTTCTGAAGGAACTCACGGGTCCTTGCCTCTTTGGGATGGGCGAAGAACTCCTGCGAGGGGGCTTCCTCGACCACGACGCCGTTTTCCATGAAGACGGTGCGGGACGAGACGTTGCGGGCAAAGCCCATCTCATGGGTGACGACCAGCATGGTCATGCCCTCCTGTGCCAGCTGCCGCATGACGGCCAGCACCTCGCCGGTCAATTCCGGGTCGAGGGCGCTGGTGGGTTCGTCGAAATAGATGATCTCCGGGCCGGAGGCGAGAGCGCGGGCGATGGCCACGCGCTGCTGCTGACCGCCCGACAGCTGACGGGGGTAGTAGTCGGCACGGTCGGCGAGGCCGACCTTTTCCAGCATCTTCATGCCGACGGCATCAGCCTCCGCTTTGGGCATCTTCCGGGCGACGATGAGGCCCTCGGTGACGTTCTGAAGGGCCGTTTTGTTGCGGAAGAGGTTGTAGTTCTGGAAGACGAAAGCCGTCTTGCGGCGCAGCCGCGCGATGCTGGCGCGATCGGCGTGGGCGAGGTCGAATGTCTCGCCGTCGAAGGTGAGCTTGCCTGCGTCCGCCGTCTCGAGGAAGTTGAGACATCGCAGCAGGGTGGTCTTGCCTGAGCCGGAAGGGCCGAGGATGGCCACGACGTCGCCCTTTTCCACCGTCAAATCGACGCCGCGCAGTACGTCCAGACTGCTGGTCGGCTTGGGGGCGCGGCCAAAGATGCCGAGATGGACGCCGGGCTTTGCGTAAGTATGGAAGGATTTGTGGACGCCGCGTATCTCTAACATTGCCATAACAGCCACACTCCTTTCTTACTGGAAGCCGTGGGCGTTGAGCTGGCGCTCCAGCAGCCCTTGCAGCTTGGTGATGACGGTACAGAACAGCAGATACACCACGGCCACCTCACAGTAGATGGGCAGGAAGATGTAGGTGCGGGCGGCGACGCGCTGGCCAGCCATGAACAGCTCCGCTACCGTGATGTTGGAGGCCAGAGAGGTGTCCTTTATCATGCCGATGAGGGAGTTGGAGAGGGCAGGCACGGCGGTGCGCAGGGCCTGCGGCAGCACGATGCGGCGCATGATCTGCCACCAGCTCATGCCGACGCAGTAGCCGGCTTCCAGCTGGCCCTGCGGCACGCTCTCGAGTGCGCCGCGCATGGTCTCGGCGCAGTATGCACCCTCGTTGAAGGCGAAGGCGATGACTGCCGCCGGGAAAGCGTCCAGCATGATGCCCACGCTGGGCAGGCCGTAAAAGATGATGAAAAGCTGCACCAGCAGCGGCGTGCCGCGGATGACCCAGATGTAGAACCGGGCCAGCTGGCTCAGCACCGGCACCCGGGCGTACTGCACCAGCGCCACGGCCACCGCCAGCACCATCGCCAAGGTGAACGAGACGAGGGTGAGGGGAATGGTCATGGTGAGGCCCGCCGAGAGGATGCGGGGAAGAGCCTCCCAGAGCACGCTGACGGTGCGGTTGGATAAGAGTGTTTCCAGCATGGATACTCCTTTTTCAAAATTTGAATAAACAGACAGGGCAAGTAGGTGGACACATTATATACCTTAAAGCAGGGTCAAAGTCAAGAGGAAAAAATGAAAATCCTACAAAACCTACCAGAATACTATAACATGATTTGGAAATGAACGCAAATGGTTTCGAAAAATTGCATGGTATAGACGAAATGGATGAAAAACAGGTGCTAACTTTGTGCAGAACGGCAGAGTAGTTGACGCGGCAGAAGCTTTCGGGTACAATAGAACTGTATAGACCTGTAAAGGTACAAACAGGCCGCACGCCCCGCCAGACGGGAGCGCGGCGGATACGGAGGACAAACGTGATGAAACGTATTGGTATTCTGGGCGCTGGCACCTGGGGCATGGCCCTTGCACGGATGCTGACTGTGAGCGGGAATGATGTGCTGGTGTGGTCGGCCATCGAGAAGGAGATCGACAGCCTTTCCACCACCCGCAAGCACCCCAATCTGCCGCAGATGAAGATCCCCGACGAGCTGCGGTTCACCAAGAGCATCGAGGAAGTCTGCAAAGACAAGGACATCCTGCTGTTCGCAGTGCCGTCGGTGTTCGTCCGCTCCACGGCGGCAAAGGCCCGGCCCTATGTGGCCGACGGCCAGATCATCGTGGATGTGGCAAAGGGCATCGAGCCCGACACCCTGTACACCATGACCGAAATCCTGGCCGATGAGCTGGGCAAGGAAGGCGGCCCGAAGGGCGTGCGTCTTGTGGCCCTGTCCGGCCCCACCCACGCCGAGGAAGTGGCCATCGACCTGCCCACCACCATCGTGTCGGCCAGCAAGGATATGGAGGCCGCTGCCTATGTGCAGGAGATCTTCACCAACAATGTCATGCGCGTCTACACCAACGAGGACATCAAGGGTGTAGAGCTGAGCGGCGCCATGAAGAACGTCATCGCGCTGGGCGTCGGCATCTCCACCGGCCTCGGCTACGGCGATAATGCCCGCGCTGCCCTCATCACCCGCGGCATCGCCGAGATCGCCCGTCTGGGCGTGGCGATGGGCTGCAATGTCCACACTTTCGCAGGTCTGGCCGGTATCGGCGACCTCATCGTGACCGCCACCAGTATGCACAGCCGCAACAACCGCGCCGGTATCCTCATCGGCAAGGGCGAGACCCCGGAAAATGCCGTCAAGGAAGTCGGCATGGTGGTCGAGGGCATGAACGCCCTGCCCGCTGCGCTGGAGCTGGCCGAGCGGTATCAGGTGGAAATGCCCATCGTCCAGACCGTCAACGCCATCGTCAACAAGGGCATGAGCGCGGCAGAGGCTGTCAAGTCCCTGATGGAGCGCGGCCTGAAGAACGAGCTGCCGCAGGGCTACGAAAAATAAACGAAAAGGGGCGGTATCATGCCTTCTACCTACGCACACCGCCGCTTTGGTGCGGATGTTCTGGCCCTGCTGCCGGACGGTCTGCGCGCGACGCTGGAACAGCACCGGGAGCTTTACGACATGGGTCTCCACGGGCCGGACCTGATGTTTTATTACAAGGCCTTGCAGTCGAACCCGGTGAACCGTCTGGGCAACACCATGCACGAGCAGAAGGGCGAGGTGTTTTTCACCCGTGCCCGCACCGTGGTGGAAAATGCAACGGATAAAAGCGCCGCACTGGCTTATGCGCTGGGCTTTGTCTGCCACTTCGCGCTGGACAGCACCTGTCACCCTTATGTGGAGGCCTATGTCCGGGAGAGCGGTGTGAGCCACTGCGAGATCGAGACGGAGTTTGACAACGCTCTGATGCGGGAAGACGGCCTCGACCCCATAAAGTTCTTCACGGCCAGCCACATCAAGCCCAGCCGGGAGCGGGCCGAGGTCATCGCGCCCTTCTACGAGGGCGTCACGGTGGACGAGACGCTGGCGGCGATGAAGGGGATGATAACGGTGCATCATCTTTTGCAGGCGGCGAACCCCGTCAAGCGCTGGGTGGTGCTGACCGGGATGCGCGTCGCGGGCAAGTATGAGTTCATGCACGGCCTTGTGGCGAATCCGCAGCCGAACCCCAAATGCGTCCAGAGCAGCCAGAAGCTCGAAAAGCTGTATAAAACGGCTGTGCCGCTGGCGGTAAGGCTCATCGAAGAGTATGCAGAGAACAAGCCGCTTGGGGCGGAGTATCAGCATACGTTTGGGGAGAACTGAGAGGAGCACCGGATGGAAAAGAGCGGCAAATTCCGCCTGACGAGCTTGGAGCGGAACTGGATCCTGTATGACGTGGGCAACTCGGCCTTTGTGCTGATGGTGGCCACCCTTATCCCTATTTTCTTCAATGCGCTGGTGGAAGCCGGGGGCCTGAGCTCGGTGGAGTATCTGGCTTACTGGGGCTATGCCAGCTCGGCTGTGACCGTCGTCACGGCTGTTTTGAGCCCGATTTTGGGGACAGTGGCCGACACGAAGGGCTTCAAGAAGCCTATCTTCATACTCTGCGTCTTCGTGGGCATCGTGGGCTGCTGCGCCATGGGCGCGGCGTCGGCGTGGCTGCCGTTTCTGGTCATCTTCGTCATTGCGAAGGTGGGCTTTTCGGGCAGCTTGGTGTTCTACGACTCGATGCTCAGCGACGTGACCACTCCCGAGCGGATGGACGAAGTGTCCAGCCGGGGCTATGCGTGGGGATACATCGGAAGCTGCGTACCCTTCGTGGTCTGCCTCGGTCTTGTGCTGGGGGCGGGGAGCATCGGCATCAGCCAGATGACGGCGCTGAACCTGGCACTCCTGCTGACGGCGGCGTGGTGGCTGCTCACGACCCTGCCGCTGCTGAAAAGTTATAAACAGCTCTACTATGTGGAGGTAGAAAAGCACGCTGTCCGGCAGAGTTTTGCCCGCATCGGCCACACCCTGCGGCATCTGCCGGAGGATAAGCAGGTGTTCTGGTTTTTGCTGGCGTTCTTCTGCTACATCGACGGCGTGTACACCATTATCGACATGGCGACGGCCTACGGCACGGCGCTGGGTCTGGACACCACCGGTCTTTTGCTGGCACTTCTTGTGACCCAGATCGTGGCGTTCCCGTCGGCCCTCATCTTTGGGCGGTTGTCGAACAAGTACCCCTCGGCAAAGCTCATCCCGGTGTGCATCGCGGCCTACGCGGGCATCGCGGTGTTTGCGTTTTTCCTGACCCGGCAGTGGCAGTTCTGGGTGCTGGCCGTCATCGTGGGTATGTTCCAGGGCGGCGTGCAGGCGCTCAGCCGCTCCCACTTTGCAAAGATCATCCCGCCGGAAAAGTCGGGCGAATACTTTGGCCTCTTCGACATCTGCGGCAAGGGCGCGTCCTTCCTTGGCACCATGATCGTCAGTGTGGGAAGCCAGCTCACCGGCAGCGCCAATGTGGGTGTCGGCTCCCTCATCGTGCTGTTCATCGTGGGATTCGTGCTGTTCAGAGTGTCGTTCCGTCAGGGTGAGACAGTGTAAATCGTTTTGACCTCTGCTTTGTCTTCGGACAGGGCAGAGTTTTTTGTTTACCAGCGAGTTATGATTCACAAACCATTCATTGTGTTTTGGCGGGTAGGATGATACAATAGAATCAAAATCCAGAAAATACAAAGGAGCAAGACCATGAAACAATATCCCGGCTACACCCTCGTCAAGCGCGAGGACTGCCCCGAACAGCACGGAACGCTGACCGTGCTGACCCATGACGTCAGCGGGGCGGCTGTCCTGCTGGTGGAAAACGACGACGACAACAAGGCCTTCGGCATCGGATTCGGCACCTTTCCCTCCGACGATACCGGCGTGTTCCACATTCTCGAGCACTCGGTGCTGGCGGGCAGCGAGAAATACCCGGTGAAGTCGCCGTTTTTGCAGCTGCTCAAGAGCAGCATGGCCTCCTTCCTGAATGCCATGACCTTCCCGGACAAGACGGTCTACCCCTTCGCAACGCCCAACGAGACGGATTTCAAGAACCTGATGGACGTCTATCTCAACGCGGTGTTCTGCCCGCTGGCCATGGTGGACAAGGGCGTGTTCGAGCAGGAGGGCTGGCACCGGGACGAAGACGGCACGGTGAGCGGCGTCGTCTACAACGAGATGCAGGGGGCGCTGGCGACGCCGGACGCACAGCTGCAGAACGCTCTGAGCCGGGCAATGTTCCCGGATACGGCTTACGGCTTCGTCTCCGGCGGCGACCCGGCGTCCATTCCGGCGCTGACCTATGAGAAGTATGTGCGGGTCTACCGCCGCCACTACAGTGCCGACAACTGCTGCATCACCCTTTACGGCAAGATGGACATGGCCGAGAAGCTGGCCTTCCTCGACGAGCAGTATCTGAGCCGTATGCCCAAGAGCGCCAGCCGCCCCCGCCTGACGGTGCAGGACGAGCAGGCCGGTGCGAAGCGGAATATCCCGTACTATACCGAGAAGCCGGAGCCGGACGAGGCTCAGTGTGCGCTGGCGTGGTACACCGGTGCGTTCAGCGACCGGGAGCGCCAGCTGGGCGTGGAGATCCTGCTGGACGCCCTGCTGGGAACGAACCAGGCGCCTCTGAAAGCCGCTCTGCTGGAAGAAAAACTGGGCGCGGACATCGACGTGGGCTTCGATGACAGCACGCTGCAGCCGACCTTGGAGCTTGTGCTGCGGGGCGCGACGGAAGAGTCGGCGGGCAAGTTTGCCGCTGCAGTGCGCAAAGCCGTGGACGGCATCCTCGAGAAGGGCATCCCCGAGGAGCTGCTGATGGCAAGCCTCAACTCCACCGAGTTCGCTTCCCTTGAGCGGCCGGGCAGCATCCCGGACGGCGTGCTGGACGCCATTAATGCATCTACCGGATGGCTCCACACCGGCGACCCGGCCCTGCTGCTCCACACGAACGCTCTGTTCGCTTCCCTGCGGGAGAAGCTGGAACAGGGCTGGTTCAATGAGCTGCTGCGGGAGTTGTTCGCGCCTGCGCCGGTGGAGATCATCCAGGTGCCGACCCTGCCCAAAAAAGAGGAAGAGGGGCGCGCCGCCCGCACCGACGATAAGCTGGTGCTGGACCATCCGCTGACAGCCGCCGACCTCGGCGAGGGCAAAAAGCAGACACCGGGCAGCAGGGAGCTGCTGGCGGGTGCAGAACTGCTGCACCACCCCTCGGCAGGCAATACCTACCTGTACCTTTACTATGATCTGGGCGGCATGGCACCGGAAGATATGTCCTGCCTGCATCTGCTCACGGATGTCATGGATGAGCTGGACACCGAAAAGCACACGGCCCAGGAACTGAACACTCTGCGGAACACCTGGCTGGGAAGCAGTGGTGCGTGGATGGACTGCTGGACGGGACGGCAGGAAGGCAGGCCCTGCCACGCAAAGCTCATCGTGGGGATGAGTATGCTGGAACGCAGCCTCGAAAAGGCTGTGGAGCTGGGCAGTGAGTGGCTGTATGAGACAAAGTTCAGCGGCCCGCAGGCCGAAGCTGCGATGGAGCGGGTGGCAAGCCAGCAGAAGCTGCTCATGGAGCAGAAGTTCCTGCGGGAGGGCCACGCCTTCGCCGCCATGCGGGCGGCGGCACATTTCTCAGTGGAATCCGCACTGAGTGAGCGCTGCAACGGCGTGAGCTACTACTACTATCTCTGTGAGCTGCTGGAAAAGGCCGACTGGACCGCTCTGGGCAAAAAGATGGAAGAGCTGTGGAAGAGTGTGCTGAAAAAGAACGCCCTGACCGTCAGCCTCCACGGCAGCGACGCGGCGCTGGATACCCTGAAAAAGCTTCTGCCGGGCAGTGCCTTCGCGGCAGAAAAGCGCGGCGAGGCAAAGCCCTACACTGAGGAGCTGACAGCTCCGGTGAACGAGGCCTTCATCATCGACGGCGGCGTGAACTACGATGTGCTGGTCTGGCCCATGGAGCGGCGGTTGGAGCGGAAGGTGCTGGCCCGGGTGATGAGCTACGAGTATCTGTGGCACAACATCCGCGAGGTGGGCGGCGCGTATGGCACCGGCATGGTGACCCAGAACGACGACACCGAATATCTCTACACCTACCGCGACCCGCACCTGAAAGAAAGCTATGAGACTTTCGCAAAGGGGCCGACAGAACTGGCAGGCCGCGACTACACCGAGAAGGACATGAACGAGTTCATCGTGGGCGCGGCAGCAAAGCTGGATACCCCGCGCAAGCCCCGGGAAGAGGCTGCGTCTACCGACTGCAAATATTTCTGCGGCATCACCGACGAGATGACTGCCGCCGAGCGCAAGAGCCTGTGCAGTGTGGATGCTGCCGCCCTCAAGGCCGAGGCGGCGGACCTGTCGGCCCGGATGGAGAAGGGCGTGAGGGTGGTCTTCGGCAGCAAGGAGGCTGTGGAGGCCGCAAAGGAGCTGTTTGACCGGGTGGAAACCCTGTAAAAATACGCAGAGAGTCTCCCGGAGACTTTGCGCAGAAAATTGAGTGAAAGATCCCCTGTCTGTGGAAAAGAACACAGGCAGGGGATTTTTGCCGCTTTGAAATATTACTTATAGGATAAAATGTACAGTAAAATACAAATCTGAGGGCAAAAAGTATGTACTCCTGCGGCGGAGAAAAGCGTGGTATCCTTTTGCCAGCGACAGAACGAAAGGAAGTGAGAACACAGGATGGGGCAGGAAAAGCAGACTGCGGCCAAGGGACAGGAAAGTCTCCGGAAAGCTACCGACACCCTGAGCACCATGCTGGCGCAGGAGGTGAAAGATTTGAACGCCCGCCAGCGCGCGGCCCGCAGAGAGAACAGCACCGACCCCGGCATCATGAAGGGACTGAAAGAAGCGACTGCCGTGCTGAAAGATCTGGCGGGCGTGTCGAAGACCCTGAACGACCAGGGCGTGGACGCAGAAGGGCGGGAATGCGGCGTGGTGCTGCTGCCGCCGGTGGAGGATGTATGACGACAGAAAACAAGAATACGGGCGTTGTGTGGAGGCCTCAGCCGAGGCAGATGGAATTTATGCGGAGGCCGGAGCCGGAAGCACTTTACGGCGGCGCGGCAGGCGGCGGTAAGAGCGACGCCCTCGTCATCGAGGCGCTGCGGCAGGTACACATTCCGCACTACCGGGCGCTCATCCTCCGCAAGACCTATCCGCAGCTTTCCGACCTCGTGGACAAGAGTCAAAGCTATTACCGCCGGGCCTTTCCGGAGGCGCAGTACAACGCCACGAGCCATGTGTGGGTCTTCCCCAGCGGGGCGAAAATTTACTTCGGCTCGATGCAGTACACCAAGGACCGGACGAACTATCAGGGCAAAGCTTTCGATTTCATCGGGTTCGACGAGCTGACCCACTTCGAGTGGGAAGAGTACAGCTACATGATGAGCCGCAACCGCCCCACCGGCCCCGGCACCCGGGTGTATCTGCGGGCCACCACCAACCCCGGCGGGGTGGGCCACGGCTGGGTGAAGGCGCGGTTCATCACGCCCGCCCCGCCCGGCACCCCCATCGTGGAGGAATACCCGGTGCGGATGCCGGACGGCACCGAAAAGGTGCTGCGGCGGGCGCGGGTGTTCATCCCATCCAGCATATTCGATAACCCGGCCCTTCTGGAAAATGACCCGGACTATCTGGCCAGCCTCGCGGCCATGCCGGAGGCCGAAAAGCAGGCGCTGCTCTACGGCAGCTGGGACAGCTTTTCGGGGCAGGTGTTCACCGAGTGGCGGAACGACCCGAACCACTACGAAGACCAGCGCTGGACCCACGTCATCGCGCCGTTCACCATCCCGAAGCACTGGAAAATCTACCGGGGCTACGATTTCGGCTTTTCGAAGCCGTTCTCGGTGGGGTGGTACGCGGCGGACGAGGAAGGACGGCTCTACCGCATCAAGGAGCTGTACGGCTGCACCGGACGCCCCAACGAGGGTCTGCGCATCGACCCGGTGGAGCAGGCACGGCGCATCCGGGAGGTCGAGCAGAACGACCCGGTGCTCCGGGGCAGAGTCATTCAGGGCATCGCCGACCCGGCCATCTTCGACGAGAGCCGGGGCGAGAGCATCGCCGCCATGATGGAGCGGG
>OJOY01000474.1_pt1 | contig 21793 bp, 18 predicted proteins | sample 1598361 | NCBI WGS metagenome assembly OJOY01 (sample SAMN03922472, study PRJEB24848) | human gut metagenome | isolation source: stool sample | host: Homo sapiens | place: Germany | collected 2010-11 | reverse complement strand
GAGCAATCAAAAGCGCCATTCCAAGAGGTATCCACCAGGCAGTCAGTGTATCTTCATAGATAACATATCCGATGCCACACGAAGCAATAAATACCAGAAGCATCAAAAAGCGAAGTATCTTAATAAATAGAGTTTTCATCATATTTCTTTCATTTATACGCAAATATAAAAATAAGCTACTGAAAACACTGATTATTAAGAAAAATACTTGATTCAACCTACTAATTCATGATTAATCAAAAGCCTTTTGCCGATATATCAAGACCTTTTGATTTTCCATCATAACTGAAATTCATGCTTATTGTATCTCCTAATAAAATGACAGCTATACAATCATTCTTTTGTGAAAGAAAGAATATGACTAATATGTCTGGAGGATGTTCCTAATAAAATAGAATATTGACCGGAATTCACTTTCCAATCATGCGTTTCATCATCCCAGAAAGCCAAATCCTCTGGCGTTATTTCAAATTCTACAGTTTGATTCTCTCCTGAATTTAAAAATATCTTCTTAAACCTTTTCAGTTCTTTCTCGGGACGCAACACAGATGGTTGATTTTCTTTGAGATATAGCTGTATAACTTCAGCTCCTTTCTGACTTCCTGTATTTGTAATAGTCACCGAACATCTTATCATTTGGTCATTCATTTTTTTAGATGACAAACGTGGTTTAGTCAATGTAAAAGTTGTATAAGAAAGCCCATACCCAAAAGGATAAAGTGGTTCTATATTTTTTGTATCATACCATCTATATCCCACTAATACACTTTCTCCATAATTCACATCATACACATTGATAAGATGCTCATTTTTAAGTTCATTATAGAGTGACGCCCCTTTAGGTAAGTATCCCCATGCCGGTGAGTCCTCAAATGTTTTTTCTATAGTCATTGGTAACTTACCAGAAGGAGTTACCTTACCTGTGATAATATCTGTAAGTGCTTCAAAACCCGATTGTCCTCCATACCACCCGTAAATCAAACCCGCCAATCGATCATTCCATGCAGACATATCAATAGCTGATCCCGTATTGAGGATAGCAATAGTATTAGGATTATTTTTAGTGACATATCGCATTAATGATTCATCTTCTTTTGGCAAAGCAAATGGACGTTCTATTGCTTCTTTATCTCGCGTACCCATACTTAGCAAAACGATGTCAGCCTCTTTTATATCAGCTACAGTAGGCTTTTCTATATAATACACTGTTCTGCCAAAAGCTCTCTGTAATGCTTCAATCAGACTTACATTATTGTAGCCGATTACTTCTGCAGCTCCATAGCCACGAGGTATTTCATATATAAACTTACCTGTCAATAATATTTTTCTATTCTTTGTTGGATCAAGTGGCAAAATATTATCTCTGTTTTTAAGTAAAACAATTCCTTCTTCTGCCACTTGTCGTGCAATTTTTTCATGCTCCTGATACTTATCAAGCAAAGACAAGTCATATTTGGACCTATCATAAAATCCCATTGCAATACAAGTAGCCAAAATAGGACGCACCATATCATCTAAATCTTTTTCTGTGATTTTTTTCTGATGGTATAAACCCAACACAGATTCTCCAAAATTATATGAACCAGGCATCTCCAAATTCTGTCCTGATTTAATAACTTTCTCCAAATTCCACACCGAATTCCAATCACTCATTACCAACCATTTAAATCCCAATTTTTCTCTAAGAATATTCTTAATAACATATGAACTTTGCCCAGCCCACTCTCCATCAATTTGGTTATACGAGGTCATTACAGACATAGCACCCGCATCTATTCCTGCCTTAAAACCAGGTAAATAGATTTCATTCATAGCTCGTTCGCTAATGATAGAATTACTCCGTTTACGATAGAATTCGGTGTTGTTCCCATAGAAATGCTTCAAACAAGCCGCTGTGCCTGTACTTTGAAGTCCCGTTACATATTGACTTACCATTTGAGATACTAAATAAGGATCTTCTCCAAAATATTCAAAGTTTCTTGCACATTGAGATTGTCGATAAATATTTAATCCAGGACCCAACAAAACTTCGATACCTCCGGCTCTACATTCCTCACCAATAGCTTTTGCATATTGGTAAGATAGATCTGGAGAAAATGTAGAGGCTAACAATATAGGAGAAGGAAAAGCTGTTGAGCGTTCCAATTGTTTCACCACATTAGGATCAGGCAAATTATTTCGGATATTTACTCCTTGTGTTGCATCCGACAAGTAAATGGGAAGTATCCCTTTCTCTTCGAATCCTTTAATAAAGAATTTATTATATCCTCTGACCATAAGTGCCTTCTCTTCTATCGTCAATCGTTCCAATAAGTCATTCGCCTTTTTATATGCCGCAGTTGCGTCCATTATTTGTTGAGCATATATCCCAATGCAACTAATAAACATAAAAACAAGTGAGATAATTTTTTTCATATTATGAAAACTCTTTAATGTAGAACTCCTCTTTATAATAGAGAAGTTCTACCTATTAATATTTAATTATTATATAATTCTTTTATTTCACTTTCTGATAATATTCTTTCGTACAAAATAAAATCATCCAGATAACCATTTAAAAAGTTTTCAGGGGCAAATGCTCCATTAGTAAAGCGATAATTACAACCAATGTAATATGGCCAATTATCAACTACTTTGTCAATAACCCCTTTCTTTTCAATAACTTTTTCTCCGTCTATATAAAGATAACTATCCCTTTTGCCATCAACTTTTTGATAAACACAAACATAATGATGCCATTCACCATCATCCATCCGTTTTCCTTCATATTCAGCCCAGTTTCCAGCCTTACCTTTATATTCTACGCAGAACACAACAGTTTTACCACTAGTATCAAGTCTGAACCAACTTTGTCTTGGGACAGGATCAGTATATGTAGCACCAGGACCAACACCTTGATGGAATATAGCATTCTTTCCAGTCATATTTGAAGTCTTCACCCAGAATGCAACAGTAAACTCACTCTCCGTATAGTGGCTCTTTAACCCTTCTTCAGGAATAGACAATATTGAATAATTTTCTTTATCTCCCTGGAAATGAGCAGCGAATCTACATTCAGCACTTTCGCCAGAAAAACGTGCCGGAGCATTATAGACATTTGCCCCAGTTCCTCCTATAAGTTCTTCAGGGTTCAATTGATTGGGACCTATATCTTTATTATCACCATCGAATGGTAAATATAACACTAGTTTTTCTGCAGAAATGACATATACGTATCCTTCTTTCTCTTTTACGGAACTGTTCACCGAGTTTTTGGCCGTTAACGTCACTTTATATTTTCCAGGATTTACATACTGCACCACAGGATTCTGATCTGTTGAAACAGAAGGATTACCTCCTTCAAAAGTCCATTTCCAGTCTTCCACCATTCCCAATGTTTTATCTAAAAAGTGAATATATCCTCCGGCATATGTATTCCGGCATTGTGCTCCAAAATCTGCGGCAATCGCATTCTTATCAATAACAGTGATATAATCCACCATTACTTTATCAGAAGATGCTTTCGGATTTTTTGCCACTAATTTAACCGTATAAATTCCCGGAGAGAACATCATTTGTGGATTTTGTTCTGTTGAAGTAATAATTTCTCCACCTTCTTTAGGAGTAAAACTCCACAACCATTCATTAGGATAGCCTTTAGATAAATCTTTGAAAGATATAATATCTTCATTTGTTGCAGTAGTCTTATCTGCAGAGAAGTTGGCTGTTATCTGAGATGGGTAGTTGACAGTAATATATTGTTCTTTCACAATTTCATTAACATTGCTTCCTCGTCCAACAGACAAAATGACAGAATAAACTCCAGGTTTATTGTACACAACACTAGGACTGAATAAGACCGAAGTCTCCGGTTCTCCTCCATCAAAATGCCAGTTCCACTTAGTCGGTTCACCGGTAGAAGCATCTTTGAAAGTGACACTTTCACCCATTGTGACTTCCTGAACATTCGATTCAAATGCTGCCTGTAATGATTGCAAATCATCTTCAGAACAAGCAGACAATACTATCATAACGACACACTGTAATAAATATAAAACTTTTCTTTTCATATCAGTGATATATTAAATTCATTGTATTTTATTAATTCTAATTCTCTCAAAACTAATCTTTTCGTATAGCTTTGAGCTGCCATTTTCATATAAAATTCCTATTTCATTATCAGAGAACATTACGATATCAGAATAGGCGAAGCCCCACTATATACGACATATCCTGCCGACCATGTTTTACCATTATCCGCACTTTTCTTTATACTCATATTTATGCGTGTTAAACTTATATCTGTATTCTCCTGCACATCAGAACAGGAAAATAAAAACAGTCTGAACAATATGTATTGACACCAATTCATTGTATCGATTTTATATTGACAACTTTAAAAGCCAATCCATCTGTATATCTTTTTTCTCCACCTTCATATATAAGAGCAATCTGTGAATCAGAGAGTTCAACCAAATCCGAATAACCAGAGTTTCCTTCATACACAATATATTGCCCTTTCCAACTTTTTCCACCATCAGAGCTTTTCTTAATAGTCATATTAATACGTTCTGTAGCAGAAGCTGCATTTGAGAGAAAAACAGATTGTCCTATTGATAGTATACTACCCTGACATTTACAATCTATTTGATCGTTGCTAGCTTGAGGATTAGACCACGTTATACCACCATCCTGACTAATACTATTTTTTCGGTAGAATCCTTCATCCGCTCTCATATTCAACATTAAAGTTCCCTCTCCTATTTCAGCAACAGAACATTCGCCAACACCACTAACCGGAGTTGGTTCACCTGGTTTCCATGTCTTTCCGTAATCATCAGAATAAATAATATGCGAATAACTTTTTACTTTTCCATTTTCCCTAGTAGTAAAATAGTTTGGAGCAATTAAACGTCCCCTATTGGTCCCTTTCTGAATTTGAATACCATGACAAGGTCCAGTAGCGTACCAATCCCATTTTTCTTTTTTCACAGCAGAAGTTATCTCAACAGGAGATGCCCAAGTGACACCGTCATCATCCGAATAGGTATAATACGGACGCCGAGTGTTTTCTCCGGTTCCATTGGTTATTGTTCCCCACTTATCTGTTTGATAATTCCATGTCATTAACAAATGTATTCTACCTTTATCATCAACAATCGGAACAGGATTTCCACAAGTATTCTGCCCATCATCCCATATCATTATTTGTTTACTCCATGTTTTTCCATTATCAGACGAACGCTTAACAACAAGATCTATATCTCCACTGTCTCCATTACTTCTAGCTTTTCTAGCCTCTGCAAATGCCAATAAGGTATTACTCTGCGTTTTAACAATAGCAGGTATTCTATAGACTTCATATCCGTCTACTCCCTGACTATAGACATAATCGAATTGGGATGCTGGAACTTCCTCTTCAGGTGAAGGTGGAACCGGAGTATCTTGTGAATCATCATCTTTTTGACAAGCCTGTGTAAATAGGCTCGTCATAAGAAATATACATGTCAGAATCTTATAAGTTTTCATATCCTTGGGTTTGTTTCAGATTAGGATTAATATTCATATCACTTAGTGGAATTGCGAGATATAATGGAATAATAATATTATCAATAGCTTTCTTTTTCAAGTTCGGAACTTCCTGATAGACATCTATTGTTCCACCAAAATGGAATCTGAGAAGATCAGGCCATCTTTTCCTTTCAAGATATAATTCTCTTGCACGCTCATTCAGAATCTCCTTTTCCACTACTTTTTTATCCGTACTTCCATTATAAATACCTATCTTAGCACGATCCCTGACTTTATTTAACTCAATGATAGCCTGCGGTGTCTGATTCAATGCTGCATAAGCTTCGGCCTTGAACAAATACATCTCTGCAAGTCGATAAATGATAATATCCGAATCATAGGTACGATCACCTTCTGTTTTTGTCCCCTTCATCTTATTATCGAAAATACCGATCTCATTTCCTCCCGCATCCTTAGCTATTATAAAAGACTCTTTTGTTCTAATATCAGTGGGATTAGCATAAAAAAGATCTATTAAAAAAGAGCTTGGTGCATAAGTACTGCGAGCCCCACCTTTTGCATAAGGTATTTCATCTTTATTTACTGCCTTTTCCACAAATACATCTCTTGGCTTCAAACTTTGACTATATTGGGCTTCCTTTTCATAAATCTCAAAGTGAATAGTCCATATCACTTCTTTTCCATATTTAGTACCATAAATATCGGCAAAATTGTCTTCAAAAGAAAGACCTTTACTTGCTAAATCAGCATAAGTGATAACATCTTTCAAATCCTGCTCAGAACCATTCAAGACTTTCGCTTTCCATAACAAAATATCGGCTTTCAGTGCATAACATGCCGGTTTTGAGGCTCTTCCTTTTCCATTCGTATAACTTTCTTCCGGGAAGAGATTGATTGCTGCATTCACATCACTTAGAGCCCGTTCTAAAACTTGCTCTGCCGGCTCCCTTGCTAATTTAGGCTTATTGGAACTTTCTGTCGGTTCCAGTTCTATAGGAGCATCTCCCCATATACGAGCTACACAGAAATACATATATCCCCTTATGCAATATGCTTCTGCCAACAGCCTGTTTTTATCAGATTCCACTCCAAAACTTATTCCAGGAGTATACTTTAATAACATATTACAATGCTGAATTACCGAATAATAACTTGACCAACCATATCCGTTTTGTGAAGTCAGATTCTGCGCCCACAAATTCGATGGACCACCTTCCAGACCTGTTGTAAAAGCATCTCCTCTATCTTCAAAATGAAGAGTTGAATTAGAAGTATCACGTAACTTAGTATAAATACCTATCAAATAGCTTTCTACATCCCCCTTTGTATTCCAGTACCCGTCTCCCGTTATACTTGAAACTGTATCTACATCCAACAAATTGCATGAATGTAACAAAAACAATGAAATTCCTAATAATATTGATTTAATTTGTTTCATAATTACAAGTCTTATTTAATTAGAAATTAATTTTTACTCCCATATTATATTGTCTTGGCCTTGGGTATACCCCATAATCCACTCCGGTATATATTTCAGGAAACATACCATCATATTTCTTTATATAACCTATGTTATATGCTCCAGCAAAAACTTCCACTCCACTCAATCTTATTTTTCTAACCCAAGTTGATGGTAGCATATAGCTTAAGACACTTCTCTAAATGCCAGATAATCTCCTTTACTAAAATACAGGCTATTGTTGGTACTCCCACTTTCAGAACTGCCTATTTGATTATCCCATCTCATATGATTTCGATATTGATAATCGTAATCACTTTGAACTGTATATTTAGGATATTTCGTTCCATCATTCGCACTTTGCCAGGAATTGGTCATTGCGTCTTTTATGGCATTATTGTTATTACGTGAACTACCCATTATCTGTCCTTTAAAACCATTATCTATCACATGTCCCATAGCCCAGTCCATTACAACTCGTACAGTAAGTCCTTTATATTTGAAAGAGTTGACAATACCTCCTACCTTATCCGGTCGGATATATCCCATGAATTTCATATCTTTAGAGTCCAATTGCCCATCATTGTTCACGTCTTCAAATATGGCATCTCCTGCATGTTTCTTTCTACCTTGCGCATTAGGATCATTAGGGGCTTTAGCTGCTTCTTCTTCCGTTTGATAGGTTCCTAAATAATGAAACGCCCATCTTCCACCAAACTTTTCGCCCTCAGCAATTCCCCCAACCTTTTTAGTACCTCCTGTAGCAGGATCATAAATAAAATTACCTCCTACCCGATTTTTCTCTTCTCCATTATCCGGTAAATCTACTACGATTCCTTTATTGTAAGCAAACGTCAATGATAAATCCCATGAAAAATCTTTGGTTTGAATAGGAGTAGCATTCAACTCTATTTCTATTCCGGAGTTTCTTACTGAACCATAATTACTCTTAATCGAACTAAAGCCCGTAGAATTCCATAAAGGTTCATCATACAATCTATCAAATGTCAGTTTATTATAGTAGTCAATTAATAATCCCAATCTATTATTAAAAAATCCGAGATCGACTCCGATATCATACGATTCCGTCGTTTCCCATCGTAATTGAGAATTTTTTAATGTTGTATTTAGTATACCTACTGATCCTTGATAATTAGTATCTGTAATTTTGTACTCACCTCTTGAATTGGCAACACTCAAATTGTTATTACCCGTACGCCCCCAACTTGCACGCCATTTCCAACGACTCATAATACTTTCTAATGGCTTGAAGAAATTTTCCCTATGCATATTCCATCCAGCTGATACTCCAGGGAAAAATCCCCATTTATTATCTTCTGCAAACCGTGAAGAACCATCTGCACGCATACTGACAGAAACTATATATTTACCTTTATAATCATAGTTTACACGTCCAAAATAACTTAAAGTAGCTTCCATTGTCTTAGTAGAACTTGCTCTTTGTGTACTATCTGCCGTTGCATTTAATGTTGGAATTAAATCTATAGAAGATCCACTACCGCTTGCCGAAAGTCTGTAACTATAATCATGAGTATAACTGGCACCTGCTACAGCTCCTATATTATGCTCCTTGATTTTCTTATCATACGAAAGAACCAAATCTCCCTGCAAATGTCTGTCATAGTTATGCTTAGCTGAAGCAGGACGGATTGTATTTCCAGTCGTCTCATTATCTGCCTGAAAATAATTCTCAATACCTTCAGTTCCAAAATAATAGGCTGTTGGTTTTAAAACTAGCCCAGGTAAAATATTCCAGATTGCACCCAACTGAAAAGTTGTCCTATACACACTAGTATCATCATAATTTGTTTTATAATAAATCTCATGCAATCTACTTCTGAAAGAAGAAATACCTTCTCCGGGGGCTGGAGTTCCATCTTCATAGTACAATCTGTAGGTCGGTGGTGTTAATATACTTCGAGATATAGTATTGACTGTATTTCCACCTCCCACAGCATCTCTAACCTGCAGACTAGCTTTAGTAGACAAACTCCATGCCTCACTTAATTTATAATTTCCATTAAATAAGACACTATAATTTTTATAATTTGTACCTCTAAGTATACCATCCTGATTCAAATATCTTAAACCTACATAATAGTTTATCGCCTCTGTTCCTCCACTAATACTAAGATCAACCTCATGCTTTTGTCCTGTTGTGAAAGTTGCTTTCTGAAAGTCATTATCCTGGAAGATGAGCTGTTTTCCCGTAACAGGGTCCGCCATGGTTTGCCAGCCCTCATGTTCCAGCAGATTACTCACATAACCTTGACCATACTTTTGCAAATAAACATCCAAAAATTCAAGTGTATTTTTAGAGTTTCTCGGATTTCCTGTTGACATACCAAAAGAACCACTTAAGAATTTGGCCTGATCTTCCTTTCCATTATATGTCAAATCAGCCTGATTAAATTTCGCAATATTAGAACGGGATAATGTTATATAATCCCGTGCATTCAATAGTGGAATTCTCTGCGGTTGTTGTTCCACTCCATACGTATACCTTAAACTGACAGTAGTTTTCCCTTTCTGACCAACTTTGGTTTTAACCAAGATTATACCATTAGCAGCTCTGGAACCATAAATAGCAGTAGAAGCAGCATCTTTCAGAACTTCTATCGATTCTATATCTGCAGGATTCATATCTGATATATTTCTAAATCCTTGTGATATTATACCATCAATAATTATTAAGGGAGTATCACTTTCAGGTGAAGTAGAACTACCTCCACGAATAAATATTTGAGGGTCTGCCCCCGGTTGTCCATTAGATATTTGTAAGGATAAACCTGGAACTTTGCCTTGTAATTGTAATAACGGATTCTGTCCTGGTGCTTTTTGAAATTCCTCTTTATTTATCTTAGAAATAGAATTTGTTATTAATGCTCTTGACTGTTTACCATAACCAATGGCAACGACTTCATCAAGTAACACAGAACTCTCTTCCAAAACAATCACAATATTTCTCCGTCCCTTAATATCAACCTCTTTTGTTTCCATTCCGACAAAAGAGACAATCAGAGTTGCATTAGGAGGAACCATTATAGAAAATTCACCGGAAGCATTGGTGATAGTACCTTTATCCATACCTTTTACGGATATTGAAACTCCTGGTAATTCAACTCCTGTCTGGTCTTGTACTACACCAGAGACCTTTATATCTTCAGAATTAATATTATTCGCTTGAATATTTGAAAATACAGATGATAAGATAAATACCATCGATAATATTAATAAATCTTTAGTATGCTTTATTGAGTTTTTCATAAAAAATAAAATTAGAATGAATAAATTATATAAGGATTAATCTTTCATATCAATCGTTTTAGGTCGCAGACAAGTGACCAAAATGACCAGCATAACAAATACCAGTATAGCAAGCAACGCAAAATCGCGTCCCAAATGTCCGGCATCCATCGACTCACCCAGAAGGCTCGTAATAGTAGCTCCGGCAAATACACCACACATATTCATAATACCATAGGCAGTTGCCCTGTAACGTGCAGACACAAACTGACAGAGAATAGGCATATTATTTGCGTCAAACATACCAAAACCTATCCCAAACAGCATAGCCCCCATCACCAGTGCGAAAATAGAATGACCATATCCGATAAACAACAAGGAAGGTATGATAAGCCCCAAACCCATAGCACCAGTATATACTCTTCCACGTACATTTTTTAATACCCAACGGTCGGATATATATCCACCTGCCAACACACCGAATAATGAGGACAAAGCTATAGAAATAGTAGACATAGGACCTGCTACCGAAATATCAATAGATAAGCTGTCAGAGAAAAGAGTCGGTAACCAGTTCTTTGCCGCCCATCCCGGGGTGCCCGGTACACAGAAATAAAATAAGATAATCCAGAAAAAGACATTGGAAAATAACATTCCCAAACTCTTCAATACAGGAATCTTTTTCATCTTCTGATTTTCTGATACACTTCCTCTCTCTTTATCACGCAGAAGAAATGCCAGAATAACACCATAACCCACACCTATAATACCAAACCAATGGAATGTTGTATGCCAGGAATAGATTGCTGCAAAAGTAGCCCCAAATCCACCGATAGCCTGTCCCACATACAACCCTGTCATATGTATTCCCACAGCCAACGAACGAGTCTTATCTTTATGAAAATCGGCAATCAATGACAAAGCAGCAGGTAAATACAACGCTTCACTAATTCCCATAATTCCACGCAACCAGTAGAGTTGATTGAAAGTGGTGGCATATCCCATCAAGTAAGTAACTCCTGACCACACACACAGACTACCTACAATCAACCATTTGCGGCTCATACGATCACCGACAATCCCCGATAAAGGACTCATCAGTCCGTATACCCACAAGAATACAGCCATCAGGCGACCGAAATTGGCTGCTGATTCCAATTCCCGCACATCCTCCATCATTGGAATTCGCATAGTGGAAAGCATTTGCCTGTCCATATAATTCAACAAAGCAACACCCCACAGCAGCCCAACCACTACCCAAGGATATATATTTGAAGTTTTATTATTCATGTCCGTTTACTTTAAAATCTCTATTAAATTGATTTTTATAAAAGCTAAATCCGACTGACTACTCTCATATAATATACCTATTGAATTTTCATCTATGGATGTAATGCAGGAATATCCGGCACTACGATATTGGTCGAAAAGAATCCAATGTTCTTCCGGCCAAATCATTCCATCATCAAAACTAACTTTTAAAGTCAGATTATCTCTTGTCCCATAATTATTCGGATTTACAAACAGAAGCATGCTTTTCTTCTTTCCTTCTTCCATATACTCATGTCGATGCAGACTTGCCATACAAGTAGGTTCTACGAGTGCTCTCCGTGAAGTTGGATGTTCTTTCCAACTTTCTCCCAGATCAATAGTTGTGCAGATTCTACGACCGTTCACGTCTTTATTTCCTCTGTTCCGGTTATCACGCATGTTCAACATCAAGGCGCCGTCACCCAATTGTACGACACTACATTCCGTAACATCCTGATATGCAGGATTACTGGTCACCCACGTCTTTCCATGATCTTTACTATACGTAATATTCGAGAAAGGAAGCCCGTTTTCGTCACGTCCTTGTGTAGGAAATACCAACGTTCCGTCTGTCAACGTAATTCCCTGTCCGGGTGCAGGTGCAAATAACCACCATTCAGGGCGTTTCGTCTTTGAGGTTATATTATCCGGAAAGCCCCAGCTAAGACCATCATCCGTACTTTTTGCTATCATAAACTGGGAAGTTTCTTTTAGCCCTGTTCCTGGTTGAGAACCTCTACCTTTCCATTGATGTGTCCAGTTCGTACTGTTTTCATTCAGACCTTCTATCCACTTTCCGTCTTTATCCAGCAGACCGTGCATCCATAATCCTGCTACATAAATATCACCAGTATTTTTATCTACTAAAATACAGGCATCACTCACTCCATTGTATTTCTGTGGTAAACCTCCCCATTCCCCCATATCCAAAACAGTTTGAATGGGTTGCCAAGTTACTCCCTTATCTGTACTACGATGAAGAGCAATATCTATATTTCCCTGCAAATCACGAGGATAATCATAGCGGGCATCAAAAATGGCCAATAAAGTGCCTTTATTACTAGTAGCTAATCCTGGAATACGTGATGAGATACATCCATCCTGTCCTTTCTGTCGTACAGCTACTCCTACTCGTAAAGGTTTACTTGTTTTATCCAAAATTTTCAGATTGCCTTTCGTGGTTTTCACCCGGTTACAATTAACCTGAACACGATGATCCAGTGAAACCGTATCTTTCAATGTTACGGCTACCCAAAAAGACAAAGAATCCTGATTAACCTGCACTTCATTAGTAAATGACATTTTTTGTGTAGCGGGAAGTGCATTACAAAGTAAACGAGACGTATCTATCAGTCCATTCTTCTTCGCACCATATATGGCAACAGAAACAATATCTGCCACATTCGTGCTCCCCAATAAATCCAGATCTATTTGCCGGATAACATAAGGTTGATTATCTGTCCTGATTAAAGTTATCTTCATTACAGGATTTGCCGGTTTCTTTACCAACACAGGAATAACAGGTCTCTCCAGTACCCATTTTATGTCTTTACCTAAAGATGTGACTGGTGACACCAATAACAAAATCATCGAAAATATGATAAATATTTTCTTACTTACTTTCATAGTATCTTTATTTTAGGTAATTTTGAACGCATTTAACTAGATTGGAGGGGATAGACAGAAAGTAAAGTAGCTTACCCCAGCAATACACTTTTACTGTCATCTCCTCTTTATTATTTTCAGAATTCAAAGAATTTTATAGCGTCCAAATCACCTCTTAGTTTTTCATATTCATCAACAGAAAAAGGTTTTATCGGCAACCGGCAAGAACCGCAATCAATACCTATCAGCTTCATAATCGCTTTGCCACCGCGCACTCCGCCACCATATTTAATAATAACCTCCACGGTACGTATGGATTTTATCTGATTGTGGCGAGCCGTTTCCAAATCGTTCATTTTCATTGAATCAAAAATAGCCTGATAGACATTAGGTATATAATTATACGTACTTCCAACTCCTGCTACAGCTCCCATAGCCAAGCCGGAAATAAGAATTTCATCATAACCATGCAATACTTCAAACCGATGTTGCTCCAACTCTATGCAAACTCCCATCTCCATCAGGTTATTATGAGTAAACTTAGTACCCACCAGATTAGGTATTTTCTTTTTCCCTTCTACCAAAAACTTATCCACCGGCAAATTAACCCCTGTAATCGATGGCATATTATAATAATAGAAAGGTAAGCCAGCAGCAGAGTGGCAAATAGGTGCAAAAAAATCAACTAATTCATCTACTGTTCCCGGTTTAAAAAAAGAGGGAGCAATTGAAGCAATAGCATCGGCCCCTACTTGTGCAGCATGACGTGCCAGTTCCATTGCACTTCGTTGACAGTTTGAGCCTACATGAGCTATGACCTTGAATCGCTTACGGGCAGAAACGAGCCATTTTTCAAGAATTAAATTACGCTCATCGATCGTCAATGAAGAAAATTCACCGGTTGTGCCGCACACAAATACCCCTTTGATAGGAGTCGATGCTATCCAATCAGCATATTTATCAATAACAGATAAATTTACGTCCCCATTCTCATCCAATGGGGTGAAGGTGGCCGCAACCATACCTTCCAGTTTTTCATAATTGTTCATAGTGCATTTAATTAGATTGTTATTTTACTTTATTTTCAGAAAGTTCCTTTCAAAATTAAGGGAGTTCGTATACCAGGTTGTATTTCACCGCTTACCACGTAAACGTCATTCCCCATATAAACCGCATTTGTCGTAACAGGAATAGGATAAGGGCAGTCTAAAGAATCCACCAAAGAATTTGTTTCTGTACTGATGACTCGTAGCTTACGGCTAAATCCCGGATGCTCGGGAGATGTAGGTAGTATTTCTTCAACTCCTCCCAGTAGTATTATCTTATCTTTTTCATATGGAATAGCAGTCCCCGCCATTACAGGAAAATTACCAGCTATTTTGCTCCATTTCCTGCTACCTGGTTCATATACATACCCCTCCGTATATTCTACCATCACTTCATTCGGAGCATAACTCCTTCCACTAAAAAGATAAAATCGTCCTCCCTGAACCACACTTACCGCATAGGCGAGCGATGGTCCCTCCCAACCGGGCATCTTCTGCCATCCTTTTTCTTTATGCAATAAATCAAGCATATAAAAATGATTGGTCGACTGTTCATTTGTCATAGTTTCCTGCCCCCCAGCAATATAAATACAGTTATCCCCAATAGCCCCCGTTGCATTTGCCAACGGAACCGGTAAAGCCGGATAACTAACAGAATCTACTACAAATGAAACGCCCTCTTTTTTTATGAGAAAAACTTTATCGCTACATTGCATACGATCGCATCCTCCAATACATAATAACCCTTCCGGCAAGCATATCGAAACTCCATAAGCTAATGAGCTGTTAAGGAAATCATCATAAACAGTCCACTTATCCATGTGCAGATCATAACTATATAAAGTAGACCACCAAGTTTTAACTCCTCCCTCCCAAGGATATTTATCAGGAAAGTTGGCTCCTCCCAGCACCAGTAATTTATCCTCTACTATTCCTGAGTATGCACCAGCCAATCCAACGTTTTTCAGCATACCGGTACATCCCGGAAGTAACAATGAGTTTTCCCATTGCATTACTATCTTATTTTCTCCTTTTCTCGAACAAGCCGTATTCATATATGATAAAATTAAAGATAAATATAAAATAAAAAAATACAGTTTTCTCATATACTATCTAGCCTTTCTTCTTCGTTTTTCTCTGCCATCAATTCCAGACTCCGGTTCACTTTAAAAATCTTATAAACCTCAAAATGTCTTTCAATGGCATCACGATAGCCTTTCTCATCTCCTTTTCTTATAAAATCCAATAAATCAGCATGAGTAGCTATTCTGCCGCTTTTACTCATCTCTATATTTATAGGTTTTAAGTAGTCTTTGAACTTTTCTTTCACATAGACAAGTATAGGATGAATGATTTCCTGAAATTCAGATATTATTTTATTTCCCGTAATTTTGTATAGTTTTGTATGAAAAGCCGATTCGCTGATTAACGCATACTCGTTATTCTCGAAAACAATTCCCATTTTCACAATCTCGCTCAATTCCTCAATATCTTTAGGAGTTATCTTACGGAAAATATCACTTGATATTCCTATTTCAAGTGCGATTCTGAAATCCAATAAATCCAAAATTGTTTCTTCACTCAAAACACGAGGATCTATCACTCTTTTCATTCCACCTAAAATGGAAGGTTCAGTCAAAACCATTCCCTTACGAGGGCGCGCATGAATCAGTCCCATCATTTTCAAACGGCTCAAAGCTTCTCTGACAACACTTCTTGCAACTCCTAATTCTGCGGCCAGATTATTCTCATTGGGAATAGAATCTCCACATCTCAAATCATTCTTTTTAAAGTAGGTAAGTAAGCTGTCTTCTACCTGATCGATCAATGTTGTTTGATTAATTTCTATCTTCATATTATTAGATTCTATCATTTGTATTATTTGTCAGACAAATAATACAAATGCAATATTAAAAGATTTTTTTTAGAATGCAAGGGCATTATAATAAGAAAATGCACATTTATGTTGAGAAACATACTTTTAGTACATATTGAGCTCTCATTTAGGACAATAGCAAGGACAGAGATACTCATTTTAACCATAGTAGCGATATCTACTATAGTGAAGGTATATTTATAGAATAGCCATACTTCCTAAATAAACAATTAAAGAAATTCTTGAATCACATATATAGGATGTCATCCATGCATAAACACATGAGTCTAAAAATCAGATTGGAGGACATTCTTACTCAAGTTTCGGATTTAGAAATTATGCCGTTTGAGCATATGCTCGGAATGTGTCTAGACGTTTATTACTTTCAATGACTTAAAGAATGAGTTCTTCCGAGTCAGCTCCTGTAAATTCAGCAATCACTGCTACCACTTCGAGTATGATACCCCATATTTTTCAATCACAGTTAACTCATGTACTCCCTCATAAATTTCAGCAAAGAGTCCCCCGATTATTTCATAGTCATGGATTCGCTTTATTGAAGCGAGCAAATTATAGCGTATCATCACCAATGAGATGTGTGAAATTTAAGAGAATCCCTTGCAGAACAATCAGCCAATCCCAATATTCTTTTCCCATTTGCAAAGAAAACCTCTATAGACCATCTCATTGCATATATTTCGTAAACTCGCATGAAATCCATTTTTGTATCGGTTGTCAGTAAGACTTTCCGGCCTTCATTCTTTCCACGTCGACAAAAAAAATAGTCTGACAGCCCTGCCTGCGAGAGTTGCATCGACCATCGTGTAGTGACATCTGTAACGGCGACTATATCTTATAGACTTTGAACTCTTTAGTTTCCCGATGATTACTTTAGCAGAGACTTCCCCCATTTCTTAGTGGCATATTTGGTATTGCCCATCTTCACCATACCCAAAAGATGAAATTTCTTGTGAGAGTTGGAAACTAAATCCACAAGCTTGGTACAAGTAAACCAGCTGTCTACCAGCAGGTATTCAAATGGTATTTTTGCACGAATAGCTCGTTTTACCATTTCAATGAGTTTGTTTCCTTTGCTCATGAAATACTCTTCTTTGCGCTTGGTTATATAGGAGTTTTTGTCGGACAGTCACCCCCTGTTCCTTTCCTTCTAATTTTCCTTTTCCTCCATGCAGGAAAGCATCGAGCATAAATTGGGTACGTCCATCGCTCCAACACAGCATAAGGGCTTTATAGCCGAGAATACACTTCTGATGTACATGGGAAAAGATCTTCCCAATAAATTCCATCTTCACACCGCTTTTGGGCAAATCGGAGTCATCACTAATCAAGACCATAGGCAGATGACTTTTCTTGAAGTCTTGCCGGGCTGTCACATTGCAGATAAGCTTGGTCGTAATGCGGTAAATCACATTACGCCAAGCTATGCTGTCTTGTGCCATGAAGGAGTAGAGGATATCCTTCTTCCCGCCAAACATACGACTAAGGACTAAAGTAGAATAATGAGAGAAACCTTTTATTGAGAAAAAAGCATCAGTACACGAAGCACCTTAATAAATACCGATTTCATAACATTGCAGTTTATGCCTGCAATTATACGAAATTAGTCAGATAAAAGAGACAGTCGTGCCATCAAATAGCAAACGGTAGATTCCGCTCCCTGATTCAAATTGATGTTATTTTCTTCCAGTCCGTCATAGCAACCACCGGTAGCAGGATTGTAAACAATCTGATGTAAATGGTTATTGCCCAGAAACCAGTTGAAAGCATCTTTTTGCATACGAAGATATTTTTCGTCCTTAAATACTTGATAAAAGGTCTTCAGAGCAATCACCATGCCCGCCACGTCTACGGGCTGTTCTCCAAATCCATGACTGCTCTTCCCTTTGTGCATCCATCCCTGATTGGAAACCACCTGAATACGATTGCCTACAAATACTTTTTTCAATAAGAATTCGAAAGATTCACGGGCTATTTCTTTATACTCCTCTCTGCCAATAGCCAGATGGGCCAACAACATTGCTTCCGGCAAAATGGCATTATCATAAGTGAGATATGCCTCAAACCATCGCCAATGTACTTCTGCCGTTCGACGATATATCTGCGCCAGTTTATTGGCCAGCAGCCAGATGCACGCATCGGTCTGCGCCGAAGGACATTCACGGCTATAATAGTAGAATCCCTTGAGCATAAAAGCAATGCTACGGGGAGACTCTATCCGGTCAAACCGTTGGAAGGTACGCTTGAGAATAGCTTCCGCCTCCTCTTTCCACGGAGCGGGAAAATGCCCGGCACAAGAAATAAAATATCCCAAAGCGCAAACAGCCCGTCCATTACTATCGTCCAGTCCCACTTCCTCATTTTGCGAAGTGAATATTCCATCTTTATCCACGTAATTCAAAAAAGAGCCGTCCGGCTGCTGACAGTAACGGATAAAATTCAAGTAGGTCTTGACATACCGCTCTTTCACTTTTCCCTGTCCCGTAGCAACCACCTGACACATCGCCATTAACGCACGTGCCGTATCATCCAATGTATAGCCGGTGGAACTGTCCGGACGATTTCCTTTCGAAAACTGGATAATTCCCCACTGGCGGCTCATGCGCCGGATATGGTAAGTGTCTATGGGAGGCAGAGAGTAAATCAGTTCCTCTTCCACCCTGCCCGTTTTCTGGAAAAGAGACGCATAGGCAATAGCCACATTTTCCCAAGCTGTAGCCGCTGTCTTCTGCAGACCGACCAGTTTCATCTGAGTCCGCAACTTTTCATCAGCAAGCAGATGATTGGCAGCTTCGGACAACTGCTCCGAGTTCTTAAAATCGAAGATGATACCGGAATCATCACTCAACAATTCCAATGCATGGGGAATAGGGGTAGCTATAATCGGGCATCCGCAGCTTAACGCATAAACAAATGTCCCGCTCACTGCCTGATTCGGGTCACTTGAAGTAAAAAGATACACATCTGTCAACTGCAAATATTCCAATAAGACGGGAAGTTCAAGATATTGATTGATAAAGAGCACATGTTCTTCCAGATGCAACTCCTTTATTTTCGCTTCCAACAGATTACGATATTTCTCTCCTTCTACTTTCAGCACCCCCGGATGCGTTTTGCCGATAATAAGGAATATCACAGAAGGATTCGTCTTCACAATGGCCGGTAAGGCATCCAATGTGGTTTCGATACTTTTGCCGGGACTAAGCAGCCCGAAGGTAGAAAGCACACGCCTGCCCGAAAGCTGATAAAAATCTTTTAATTTGCTCTTATCTCTGAACGATACTAAATGGGTACCGTGAGGAATCACCGCAATTTTATCTCCATCTGCCTGATAATCCCGCAGGAGAATCTCCCGGGAGTTTTGTGTCATGACTACCAGATTCGCACAGGTAGCCATCATTCTTCCCACACTCCGGTAAAGGGCGGGTGAAGGTTGCGCAAGTACTGTATGAAAGACAAGAATCACGGGTTTGAGAAGTTGTTGCAACATTTGCAGAAAAGCTTCTTCCTGCGCTGCATATAATCCGAATTCATGCTGCACCAGCACCATTTTAACTTCAGAATTTTCATTCAACTGTCTGGTCAAAGTAGCATAGGCAGAAATATCCGACGTATCAAGAACATACTCGACGTCTCCCGTACAAGTCTGTTTTTCCGTATCGGACTCCACTGCACATATCTTTATGGAGTAAGATTCTCCAAACTTTGAAAGGATAGCCCGGATCAAGTCCTGGGCAAAAGTGGCTATGCCACATTCACGAGGAGGATAAGTAGTAATACATATTATTTTTCTCATTTGATTTGTTTTATTAATTCATCTAACAACTCTGTCAGTTGCACTGACACGCAAGCCACATATTTGTCGGCTGCTCCATAATAGATATAGAGAGTGTCACCAAACAGGGCTGTGCCCGTTGGAAAACAAACTCTATTGACTACACCGGACAGTTCATATTCTGCCTCGGGAGTGAACAACGGATAAGGCAAACGGGCTATTTCAATAGCCGGATTGTCTATATCCAACAAAGCCGCACAGGCGGAATAAACATAGCCGGAAGGAGTATCATATACACTATGATAAATCAACAGCCAACCGGCTTTTGTCTCTATCGGGGGACATCCGGCTCCGATGTAACTTGATTCATGATCGTGATAAGGCGCCAGCAGGATGCGTTTGGCGAAATTCTGATAATATCTTTTCCAGAACTCTTTCGTCAGCATATCAAGACGTTCCACCGCCACATACTGGATGTCAGGACGGATACGATGCATAAAGTAGAACTTCCCGTTGATTTTACGGGGAAAGAACACTACGTTCTTATCCATCATATAGAGCGGATGCCCTTTCTCGTTAGTTGCCTCACGTTTATTGCCGGAGCGGAAATATTTACTGATAATAGCCTGCTGGGTACGAAGCTGTTCCCGGAATTGCGGATAGGTTATCTGGGAAGTAATGATGCCTTTCTTCTCAAAATGCCTCAAATCCGAAGAAACAGCGAGAGCACCGACAGCACTGTATCCGTCATAGGCTGTATAAGTGAGATAATAGAGATCCTCTATCTTCACGATCCGGGGATCTTCCACTCCTTGGCACTCATACTCAAACTCGGAAAACAGCAATGGAGCCACATCCCTCTCTACCACCGTTAAAGGGCCTTCAAGCCGGCAATAACCGATGGATGAATAGTTTCCTTTTTTGACTGCACGATAAAACATATGCACCGTATTTCCTTCGGCAATCACTGCCGGATTCATCACACCTTCGTTCTCAAACTCAAGCGAAGTTCTTTCCAATATAACACCTTCCCTTTTTACATGTACCATTATGTCCTTGGTATTATACTCATTCCTTTGTCACTCTTACTCTGCTTCTCTCTCTGATAATCAGTCAATACTTTAATCTTCTTGTCCGACTTTTCTTTCTTTGCTTCTCTTTTTTTCTCTTGACCTTTCATAATTCATTTCTTTTTTAGGATAGTTTATATTCGGGGATAAAATAGACGGGATTTCCTTTTCTGCAAGTTACGGTATTAATTTCCGGTAATACGATAAACTTTTGATTATTATTCTTTTATAACAGTAAAGTACATTTAAGGTAGCTAATGAATAGTCAACGAATACTTATAAGTACAAAAACATAGCATATAAGATCCAAACAATAAATGCCGCTAAATATCAACAATTTACCAAATCACCATTCCAACGAATAAGCATATTGGAATTTTATTGACAACTCACGATAGGATGAGAATAATAGAAAAGACAGAAAAAACTCATTTTAAACATGGTGACGGTATCCACTTATGATAGTGACGGTATATTCATGGGATAGGGTAACCATCCCGACCGGATAGTGACGCTATGTTTTTGCTTGGAAAAGAGCATAAAAAAAGGCTATCTATCCCAGACAGCCAATCTTTTGTTAACCTTAAATCTAATACTATGAAAAACACATTGCAAAGATACGGACTTTCTGCATATCTCCAAATTTTCAGGCTCAAGCAGCGTATCTTATAACATGGTTTAATAGAATCAATAGTTTCGTTAACATTTAACATAAATCCATCGGATATTAACGAATATCCGATGGAATAATTCAATGATGATCATATCGACATTTCACTGTAAAACAAACCTTTCACGGTCTTCGAGTGTTTATTATCATATAAACGAATTTTACACGATATGAGCACCAAAGAA
>OJOY01000430.1_pt1 | contig 23082 bp, 24 predicted proteins | sample 1598361 | NCBI WGS metagenome assembly OJOY01 (sample SAMN03922472, study PRJEB24848) | human gut metagenome | isolation source: stool sample | host: Homo sapiens | place: Germany | collected 2010-11 | reverse complement strand
AGGTCTCGTGGGCTCGGAGATGTGTATAAGAGACAGTCGCTGCAGCGTCTCACGTACCTTGCCGACGTGATGCCCAAGAACGTCAAAACCCTGATGTCTTCGGAATACAACATCCGCGAGGAGCTCAAGCGCGCCGATCTGGTCGTCGGCTCGGTGCTGATTCCGGGCGCCAAGGCTCCGAAGCTCGTCACGCGCGATATGCTGAAGGAGATGGAACCCGGCACGGTGATGGTCGACGTGGCCATCGACCAAGGCGGCTGCTTCGAGACGTCGCGGCCTACGACGCACGAGGACCCCGTCTATTATGTGGACGGCATCCTGCACTACTGTGTGGCCAATATTCCGGGTGCGGTGCCCTATACCTCGACGTTGGCGCTCACCAATGCGACGCTTCCCTACGCCATCCAGCTGGCCGACAAGGGTTGGCGGCGGGCCTGCCGGGAAAACCGCGAACTCGAACTGGGACTCAACATCGTGCAGGGCAAGGTGGTCTACAAGCCCGTCGCCGATGCGTGGGGACTCGACTACGAGCCGCTGACGCTGTAGTTTCCGCCGTGCGATTTCTGCAGCGTGATTTCCGCCGCGTGATTTCCGCCGCGTGATTTCCGCCGCGTGATTTCCGCCGCGAGACTTCTGCCGCTGGATTTCCGTCGTACGATTTCCGTCGCGAGACTTCTGCCGCTGGATTTTCGCCGTGCACTCACTCCCTACAGCGGTCGCGCCGCATCCGTCCGTCCCGTATGTCGTCGGCAAGGCGCCGGTCCGCCCGGCGATCCGGCGCAGCGTCGTTCGTGCGGCGGGCCGATTCGGACGGCCGTGTGCAGTTTTATTCGTTCAAGGATACGGAGAAGCCCTGCTTCTCCGTTTTTTATGCGTATATTTGAACGATGATCCGCCAACTCCTGCTCATACTCCGTTTTTACTACTCGGCCATGTTTTTCTTCTGCGCGGCGGTGAGCGTGGCGCTTGCGTGGCTGGTCAAAGTGCACGGTCCGGAGATCATTCCGATGTGCATGCTCTGCAAGGCGGCGGTCTATCCGCTGTATCTCTATGTCTGGATCGTACAGCGTTACGGCGACGAATTCTTCTATTACCGCAATCTGGGCGTCCGGCGGCGCGAACTGCTGGGCGTAAGCTGCGCCGCGGACTTTGTCCTGTGTTATGTATTGTTGAAACTGACGGCCCTGTTCCTGTATGAACCCCTCTGAAAAACATACCCTCGAAATCGACTCGGTCGAATTGTCGTTCGGCGACCGGCGTATCCTTTCGGGCGTATATCTGGCGGTCGAGACGGGCGGCGTATCGGCCATTCTGGGCCGCAACGGCTGCGGCAAGAGCTGTCTGATGAAGATTCTCTGCGGCTCCCTGCGGGCTGGTTTCCGGTCTATGCGCATCGACGGCGTGTGGCACGACCGTTTCCGGGCCGACGAAGTGCGTTACCTGCCGCAGCAGGGTTTCATTCCCGGCTGGCTGACGTTGGACCGGGTGCTGCGTGATTACGACATGACGCGCGGCGACCTGCTGAAATGGTTTCCGCTCTTCGAAAAACTGTTCGGAACCAAGATTTACGCGATGTCGGGCGGCGAACGGCGGATTCTGGAGTGTTACCTGATCCTGCGCAGCCCCACGCGGTTCGTACTGCTCGACGAGCCTTTTTCGCAGGTCGCGCCCCTGCATGTCTCTGCGCTTAAGCGACTGATCCTGCAGGAGCGGGCGTCCAAAGGCATCCTTCTGACCGACCATATGCACCGCCATGTCACCGACCTCGCCGACCGCCTTTACGTCATGGCCGACGGCCGGACCTACCTCGCGCAGGGCGAAGAAGACCTTGTCAGATACGGTTATCTGACGCATTTATAGCGATTGTGCGGCCGGCCGATTTGTTTTTGCGCCCGGCTTGCACTATCTTTGCCGCAAACAAACTCCGGCTTAGACAGGATGCGCCCCGGCATCGCCCAATGAATTTGGCTTTGCGCCCGGCTTGCACTGTCTTCGCACCCAATACGGCACATTATGGCAGGATCGAATTTTGTAGATTACGTAAAGATATTCGCCCGTTCGGGTCACGGCGGAGCCGGCTCGGCGCATTTCCGCCGCGAGAAATTCGTGGCTTTCGGCGGCCCCGACGGCGGCGACGGCGGCAAGGGCGGCAGTATCGTCCTGCAGGGCGACAGCCAGTACTGGACCCTGATCCACCTCAAATACCAGCGTCACCAGTTCGCCGAGGACGGCCAGTGCGGTTCGGGCGCCCGTTCGTCGGGCAAGGACGCCAAGGACATCGTGATTCCCGTGCCGCTGGGTACGGTTGCGAAACGGATCGTCACGCAGGAGGACGGCACGGAAACCGTCGAGACGGTGGGGGAGGTTACCGCCGACGGCCAGCGGCTGGTGCTGCTGCATGGCGGCCGCGGAGGTCTCGGCAACTGGCATTTCAAAAGCGCCACCAACCAGACGCCGCGCTACGCCCAACCGGGTGAAGAGGGCGACGAAGGGGCTTTCATTCTCGAATTGAAAGTGCTGGCCGACGTGGGACTGGTGGGCTTCCCCAATGCGGGTAAGAGTACGCTGCTCGCGGCTGTTTCCGCCGCCAAACCCAAGATCGCCAACTATGCCTTCACCACGCTCGAACCCAATTTGGGCATCGTGGAGGTCCGCGACCATAAATCGTTCGTCATGGCCGACATTCCCGGCATCATCGAGGGGGCGCACGAGGGCCGCGGACTCGGCACCCGCTTCCTGCGCCATATCGAGCGCAATTCGGTGCTGCTGTTCATGATTCCCGCCGACAGCGACGACGTCCGGCGCGATTACGAAGTCCTGCTGGGCGAACTGACGCAGTACAATCCCGAACTGCTCGACAAGGAGCGTCTGCTGGCCGTCACCAAGTGCGACATGCTGGACGAGGAGCTGATCGAACAGATGAAACCCCACCTGCCCGAAGGCATTCCCTCGGTCTTTATTTCGTCGGTTTCGGGGCTGAATATCGCCCGGTTGAAGGATATGCTCTGGGAAGCCCTGCAGCGTTAGCGAATTCGACGCGCCGCTCCGAGACACGGAGCGTGTATTTCCCGTTGAAATAGTCGATAATTCCATATACGGAACCCGTGCCCTGCGGTACGGGTTCCGTTGCGTATGCGCATGTCCCCAGCGTCCGGACCCGGAATGTCCGGCCTTGGGCGTCGGTCAGCGTCCGTTCGGAGGTCTGCGGTTCCGAGGTCTCCGGATCGGTGTCGCACCACGGCCCCGCTTCGGTGAACCGTACTCCTTCGAAACATACGTAGGTGTCTGTCTGCCGGGGGCCGATGGCGTCGAACGTACATACGGCCGGCCGCGGCCGGCGGTCCTTGTCCGGATTGCGGCGCAGATAGCGTCCTAGCTCTTCACGCGGAATCCGCCCTACGCCGTAATCGCCGTCGGGCGCGACTCCGAGCTGAATCTTGCCGCCGTAATCGCCCAGCGTAAGCCCGTTGCAGAAGATGGTGACGGCCGCTCCGACCGGGTAGTCGAAAGCGAGTCGGGTGCCGTCGATCAGGACCGAAATCCCGCCGCTGGCATCCTCGACGACGAGCGTCTTGTAAAATTCGCCGTAGAAATCGTTGCCCGTGACGACGCCTTCGAGCGTGATGTCCTCCGTCACGGCGACGCTGTTTGCGGTGCAGCGCGCCTTGAGGTCCGCAATGGTGTGCACGCCGCCGGGAGCGCCACCCTCGAACGAGAGTTTCGACGTCCGGTCGCAGGCCGCCAGCAGCAGGAGCGCCAGCAGTTTAATACATGCAGTCGTTTTCATCGCGGAGTTTGAGCAGGTAACGGCCTTTGCCGGCGTCGTCGTATTGCAGAATGCCCGTGAGCGAACAGCTCTTTCCGGCGGGGACCTCTTCGCCGGCGAACCCGGCGTAATTACGGACATAGGTGTATATTTCGGCTCCTCCGGCGTCGGTGAAGCGTTTGTACCCCGCCCACGTGCCGGGCGTAAGGTCTTCGGGCGTGTAACTCAGGCCGTCGATCCGCACCAGCGTCCCGCACCGCTTCGGCGTGAGTTCCGCAATCGTCAGCAGGGCGGGTGCGATCGGCTGCGGGGCTTCGCCGGTGCGACTTGCGGCGGCGTCCAGCGCGGCTTTCGAGCCGAGGTAATCCGTTGCGAAGCCGCTTCCCGCTGCGGGTTTCCGCCCGACCTGCAATATGCCGCGGCTTTCGCCCAGCGCCAGCCCCTTCAGCCGCAGCGTGACGCGGCTTCCCGGTGGAAAGTCGTTGTGCAGCTGGTCGATACCTGCCATTACCTCAAGTCCCGCTCCATCTTCCTCGACGCAGAACGTGCGGTAGAAGTTTTCCTCCGCATCGCTGGTGTTCACCCGACCCGACACCACCACGTCGGTCGCAATCACGAACGTCGTCCCGGCGTACAGTTGGCGCAATTGGGCGATGGTCGCCGTCGCCGGTTCCGGCTCCTCGCCGCCGCTCCGTTCCCCGAACCGGGAGTCGTAACACCCGGTCAGCAGCAGAAAGGCGCATAACAGCGGCAGGCGTCGCATAAGCTCCGTTATTCGATGCGTGAATCCTTCAGGCCGAGGAAGTAGAGGATGCCGTCCAGTCCGATGGTCGAGATCGACTGCCGGGCGGTGGCCTTCACTTTGGGTTTGGCATGGAAAGCGATGCCCAGACCGGCGAGATTGAGCATCGGCAGGTCGTTGGCGCCGTCGCCGACAGCTACCGACTGGGCGATGTTGATCTCCTCGAACTGGCAGAGCAGGCGCAGCAGCTCGGCTTTGCGGCGGCCGTCCACCACCTCGCCCACGTAGCGGCCCGTGAGTTTGCCCTCCTCGATTTCCAGCTCGTTGGCATATACGTAGTCGAATCCGTATTTCTGGCGCAGGTAGTTACCGAAGTAGGTGAAGCCGCCCGACAGAATGGCCGTCTTGTAACCCACGCGCTTGAGGATGGTCATCATGCGCTCCAGCCCTTCGGTGATGGGCAGGCTGCGGGCGATCTCCTCCATGACCGAGACGTCGAGACCCTTGAGCAGGGCCACGCGGCGCGAGAAACTCTCGCGGAAGTCGATTTCGCCGCGCATGGCGCTGGCCGTGATCGCCCGCACCTCGTCGCCGACTCCGGCGCGTTCGGCCAGTTCGTCGATCACCTCGGTCTCGATCAGCGTCGAATCCATGTCGAAGCAGATCAGGCGGCGGCTGCGGCGGTAGATGTCGTCCTTCTGGAACGAGACGTCGAGACCGATCTCCGAGAGATTCATGAATCCCTCCTGCATGGTGCTGCGCTCCTCGTCGGTGAGCGACCCGCGCACCGAAAGCTCGATGCAGGATTTGGCCGCACGGTCATCCTCGCTGAGCGGGATGCGGCCCGTCAGACGCTTCATGGCGTCGATGTTGAGTCCGTGTTCGGCCACGACGCTGGTCACCTCGGCGATATGCCGCGCCGTGACGGTGCGCCCCAGCAGGGTTATGATGTATCGGTTTTTGCCCTGACGGCCCACCCAGTCCTCGTATTTCCGCTCCGAAATCGGCGTGAAGCGGATCATCACGCCCAGCTCCGAAGCCTTGAACAGCAGCTCTTTCATGATGTTTCCCGACTTGTCGGACGTGGTCTTGAACAGGATGCCCAGCGTCAGCGACTGGTGGATATTGGCCTGACCGATGTCGAGGATGAAGGCGTCGTAGCGCGCGAGTATTTCGGTGAGCGAAGAGGTCATTCCCGGCTTGTCTTCGCCTGAGATGTTTATCTGGATAATTTCAACGTTGTTCTGCATCGTTTCCTGTTTCCTTTTGGTAAATTCGTAGACAAAGTTAGTAAACTTTCTTTTTTTTGGTTATTTTTGCACGATAAACTTAAAAATCGGACTTTATGTGGTCTTTTCTCGTGCCGTTTTTTACGGAAACGCCCGAAGCGCCTTTGATCCTGCCCGACAGCGTGCAGAAAGCCAATCTCGCCGAAGCGGTGAATAAAATCATCCATCTGGACGTGGGCGACATGCTGCGCTCTCTGCTTTCCGAATCCGTCTGGATACTGGTGAAGATCCTGATCGCGCTGGCCATCTATTTTATCGGCCGCTGGATCGTGCGCCGCATCGTGCGGCTGCTCGACGCCGCATTCGAGCGCCGTCAGGTGGACACTTCGCTCCGCTCGTTCCTGCGCAATACCGTCAAGGTGGTCTTCACGCTCATCCTGCTGATGATCGTCGTGCAGACCCTCGGCGTCAACGTCACTTCGCTCATCGCCCTCTTCTCGGCCGCCACGCTGGCCATCGGTATGGCCCTGAGCGGCACGGCCCAGAACTTCGCGGGCGGCGTGATGATCCTGCTGATGAAACCTTACCGAGTCGGCGATTTCATTTCGGCGCAGGGCCAGTCGGGCACGGTGCGCGAGATCAAACTCTTCTCGACGGTCATCACCACCGGCGACAACCAGACGATTTATATTCCTAACAATTCCATTGCCACGGCGATCATCGACAATTATTCGACCTCCGAGACGCGCCGCGTGGACTGGACGATCGGCATTTCGTACGGCGACGACGTCGATGCGGCGCGGAGGGCGCTTCTCGACCTGCTGGCCGCCGACAGCCGTGTGTTGACCGACCCGGCTCCCGTGGTGTGGGTTGCGGCGCTCGCCGACAGCTCGGTGAACCTTTCGGTGCGCGCATGGGTGAAAAACGCCGATTACTGGGACGTGTTTTTCGAGAACAACGAAAAAATCTACAAACTGCTGCCGCTCAAGGGCATCAGCTTCCCTTTCCCGCAGATGGACGTACATGTGAAACAAAACTAAGTGAGGAGTATATGAAAAAATTACTGTTTGCCGCAGCCGCAGTCTGGCTGTTGGCCGCCTGCAACAAGGAGCTTGGTCCCGAATACGAGACGCCGCCCGTTTTCGACGAAGTGACTTTCACCACGGCGACGCAGCCGGACAAAATCACCGAACCGGTGAAGGTGGACGAGGTCGTTTGGGTGAATGCGACGGTATCCTGCCCGTACAAGGTCAAACAGGTGTGGCTTGCCTACTTCGTGGACGGCGACGAGTCCAATGTGGTGACGACTAAGCCTTTCAATTACGACGCCACCACCGTTACGTTCAAGGAGCGGATTCCGGGACAGAAGGCCGGAGCGAAAGTGTCGTTTCAGGTGCTTACCCGTTCCGATTATGTCTTCATGTGGACCCAGACGTATACCTACAAGGTCGAGGGCGGCGAAGACGAAGAAAAGCCGAATCCCGACCTGCCGGACGAAAACTAATTTTTATCAGAGATATCGTTTATGGAATTAAAAGAAATTCTGGCCATTTCGGGCCAGCCCGGACTTTATAAATACGTGGCGCAGTCCACCAACGGCGTGATCGTCGAGTCGCTGCTCGACGGCAGGCGGATGAACGCCTCGGCGTCGTCGAAGGTCAGCTCCCTGACCGAGATTTCGATGTTCACCGAAGGCGAGGACATTGCGCTGGCGGACGTCTTTACCAAAATCTATGCGCATACGGGCGGCAAGGAGGCCATCAGCCCCAAGGAGGCGCCTGAGAAGCTGAAAGCCGCTTTCGCCGAGGTCCTTCCCGAATACGACCGCGACCGGGTGCACGTATCCGACATGAAGAAGTGCTTCGCGTGGTACAACATTCTGGTCAGGGCCGGTTTTACGGAGTTCAAACTCCCGTCCGAAGCCGAATAGAAAAAGTCCCGCTCCGAGAGCGGGACTTTTTCGTTGTCTCCGGTGTGATTCCGGCTTTTTTCATGCCGCCGAATTCGCGGTTTATATTATCTTTGTGCAATAGCGAAACAAACATTCAAGCAACTGACATTATGGAACGAAGGACGAAAGTGCTGGCATTGGTTGCCCACGACAACATGAAGCACGATCTGGCCGAATGGGTGGACTGGAACAGCAAAAAACTTGGCCGTCACCATCTGGTCTGCACGGGTACGACCGGCAAGATGGTCGAAAAGACGCTGCGCGACCACCGGGAAGAGTACGAGGGTGAGGAGGAGATCGAAGAGCTTCCCGATCTGAGGATCACGCTGCTCAAATCCGGCCCGCTGGGCGGCGACCAGCAGCTGGGTTCGCTGATCGCCGACGGCAAGATCGACGCCCTGATTTTCTTCTGGGACCCGATGTCGGCCCAGCCGCACGACGTGGATGTCAAGGCCCTGCTGCGTCTGGCCACGCTCTACAACGTGCCGACGGCCATCAACCGTTCGTCGGCCGATTTTCTGATCTCTTCGCCGCTTTTCGAGGACGATGGGTACGTACCCGTCGTCAAGGACTACAAAGCCTATGTCGAGCGCGTGCTGAAATAGGGTGGCGCGCCGTTTTACAGGTCGTGCGACAGCGGGGCGGGCACCGTCCCGCTTACGTCGAAGTCGCCCCAGCGCCGGGCGATCGAGTCGAGCGTGTCGAACAGTTCGGGGATGTCGAGCGACGTGACGAGCTTCAGGCGCGTCGGCTTGAAGTCGGGCAGTCCCTTGAAATAGTTGGACAGATGGCGGCGCATTTCGAGGATGCCCACGAATTCGCCCTTTACTTCGAGCGACTTGCGCAGATGCTCCTTGGCGATTTCGACCCGTTCGCACACCGACGGCTGCGGGAGCACTTCGCCCGTAGCCAGATAGTGCTTCACCTCGCGGAATATCCACGGCCGGCCGTAGGTCGCCCGGCCGATCATCACGCCGTCCACGCCGTAGCGGTCGAACATCTCCGCGGCCTTCGGTCCCGAATCCACATCGCCGTTGCCGATGATCGGGATCTGTATCTGCGGGTTGTTCTTCACTTTGCCGATCAGCGTCCAGTCCGCTTCGCCGCGGTACATCTGGGCGCGTGTGCGGCCGTGAACGGTGAGCGCGGCGATGCCCACGTCCTGCAAGCGCAATGCGATCTCCTCGATGTTCTTCGACTCCTCGTCCCAGCCCAGCCGCGTTTTGACGGTCACGGGCTTGCGCACCGCCTGCACGATCCGGCGCGTCATCTCGACCATCAGCGGCACGTCGCGCATCATGCCCGATCCGGCGCCGCGCCCGGCGATTTTCTTCACCGGGCAGCCGAAGTTGATGTCTATGATGTCGGGACCGGCCGCTTCGGCCATGCGGGCCGCTTCGACCATCGGTTCGATCAGGTGGCCGTAAAGCTGTATGCCCACGGGACGCTCCGCCGCGTCGATTTCGAGTTTTTTGAGCGACTTGGCCGCGTCGCGGATCAGCCCGTCCGACGAAATGAATTCCGTATAGACTACGTCGGCCCCGAACCGCTTGCACATGTAGCGGAACGAAGGGTCGGTCACGTCTTCCATCGGCGCCAGCAGCAGGGGCTTTTCGCCGAGTTCTATATCAGCTATTTTCATGGGTTCTGGTTCGTTTTTTCCGATGTCTCGCAGGCGAGGATCTTGTCTATGCGGGCGCCGTCCATGTCGACGATCTCGAACGTGAAGGTGCTCCACCTCAGTTTTTCGCCCGTCTGCGGAATATGCCCCAGCTCGTCGAGTATCAGGCCGCTGAGGGTGTTGTAGAGGTTGTTCGGGTAGACGTCCTCCAGCCCGTAGCAGACCAGAAAATCGTAAAACGGGCACTGTCCGTCGATCAGGCAGCTGCCGTCCTCCCGGTGAACGATGTCCGGCTCCTCCCGCTCTTCGGGAATCGAGCCTACCAGCGCTTCGAAGATGTCGTGCAGGGTGACGATGCCCTGCGTCACGCCGAATTCGTCGCAGACGATGCCGTAGCCGACCTGTTCGCTGCGGAGTTGTTCCAGCGCGGTGTACACTTGGGTCTCCTCGTGGAAGAATTTTGCCGGACGCAGTATGGATGCGACGTCGAAATCCTCCTCTCCGATGTGCGTGAAGAGGTCCTTGAGGTATATCACGCCGGCCAGCCGGTCGAGGTTGCTGCGGGCGGCGGGGTAGAGCGTGTGGGGTTCCCTGCCGACCAGCTCGCGGATCTCTGCGGGCGTCATGGCGGGGTCTATCCATGCGATTTCGCTGCGGTGCGTCATGATCGAACCCACCTTGCGGTCGCCGAGCGAGAATACGCGGCCGACGATCTGCTGTTCGACGATCTGCACCTCTCCGTCTTCGGTTCCCTCCTGAATGATCGACTTGATCTCCTCCTCGGTGACCTTGCTCTCCGTATCCCGTATTCCGAGCAGGCGGGTGATAAGCTCGATGCTGCGCGAAAGCAGCCATACGAAGGGCGACGTCACCTTGGCGAGCACCTGCATCGGCCGTGCGACGAGTATGGCGACCCGTTCGGCGCTTTTCATGCCGATGCGTTTGGGCACCAGCTCGCCGAAGACGATCGTGAGGTAGGTTACGACGATGACGATAAGTATCTGGGCGACCGGAACGGCCGTGCGGAGCGGCATGCCCAGCGATGCGAGCATCGCGCCGAAGCGGCCGGCCAGCGCTTCGCCCGAATAGATACCCGTCAGGATGCCGATCAGGGTGATGCCTATCTGAATCGTGGAAAGGAATCTGTCCGGGTCCTGAGCCAGCTGGAGGGCTTTGGCGGCCGCCTTGTTGCCCTGCTTGGCGCGTGCCGTCAGGTTCGAGCGGCGCGCCGAGATCAGCGCGATTTCCGACATTGCGAAAAGCCCGTTGAGCAGGATCAGCAGGATAATGATGATGATTTCCATGAAAAGCGTGTAATGTAGCGGCAAAGATAAGCATTGTTTGGAATTTCGGGGGCGCCGCGGCCGCAATTTGTGAGAATTATGGCTTTGCGGGATTGGTTATTAGCCGAAAAACGCTAAATTTGCAGGCAAATCTTTTGTGTTATGAATATTGAAAACTTTATTTCGGATGCGGTCCGCCGTTCGGTGGAGGCGCTTTACGGTCCGCTCGACGGCGAACAGCTGCAGATTCAGAAGACCCGCAGGGAGTTCGAGGGCGATTACACCCTCGTGACGTTTCCGTTGCTGCGACGAAGCCGCAAGTCGCCCGAAGCCACCGCGACCGAGATAGGCGAATATATGACGGCCAACGTGCCGGAAGTCAAGTCGTTCAACGTCATCAAGGGTTTCCTGAACCTGACCCTCGACTGCGCGTTCTGGGCCGCCCGTTTTGCGGAGATCGCCGCCGATGCGAACTTCGGGCAGGCTCCCGACACGGGGCGTACGGTGATGATCGAATACTCGTCGCCCAACACCAACAAACCCCTGCATCTGGGCCATATCCGCAACAACCTGCTGGGTTACTCCGTGGCGCAGATACTCAGGGCCAACGGCCATAACGTCATCAAGGCCAATCTGGTGAACGACCGCGGCATCCATATCTGCAAGTCGATGCTGGCTTGGAAGCTTTACGGCAACGGCGAGACACCCGCTTCGTCGGGCATGAAGGGCGACCACCTCGTCGGCAAATACTACGTCGAGTTCGACAAGCATTATAAGGCCCAGATCAAGGAGCTGACGGCGCAGGGCCAAACCGAGGAGGAGGCCAAGAAAAACGCCCCTGTGATGCTCGAAGCGCAGGAGATGCTGCGCAAATGGGAGGCCAAGGACCCCGAAGTCTACTCGCTCTGGGAGACGATGAACGGCTGGGTGTACGAAGGTTTCGACGTGACCTACAAGGCGCTGGGCGTCGATTTCGACAAGATCTATTACGAGTCGCAGACCTACCTGCTGGGCAAGAGTCTCGTCGAGGAGGGACTCCGCAAGGGCGTGTTCTACCGCCGCGACGACAATTCGGTCTGGATCGACCTCACGGCCGACGGACTGGACGAGAAACTGCTCCTGCGCGGCGACGGCACCTCGGTCTACATGACGCAGGACCTCGGCACGGCTTACCGCCGCTTCGAGGAGAACAGGCTCGACGACATGATTTATGTCGTGGGCAACGAGCAGAACTACCATTTTCAGGTATTGAAGCTCATCCTCAAGAAACTGGGCTATGCCGACTGGAGCGACCATATCACGCATCTTTCCTACGGCATGGTGGAGCTTCCCGAAGGCAAGATGAAGTCGCGCGAAGGCATGGTGGTCGATGCCGACGACCTGATCGCAGACATGGTATCCACGGCCCGCGAGATGTCGGACGAGCTGGGCAAGCTCGACGGCTGTACGGAAGAGGAGGCCGACGCCGTTTCCACGATGGTCGGATTGGGCGCGCTCAAGTATTTCATCCTGAAGGTGGACCCGAAAAAGACGATGCTTTTCGATCCGCGCGAGTCGATCGACTTCAACGGCAACACCGGCCCGTTCATCCAATATACCCATGCGCGTATCTGCTCGGTGCTGCGCAAGGCCGCCGAAGCCGGCATCGACTTCTCCGGTGCTGCGCAGGCGGATTACCTGCCCGAAGAGATCGCCCTCGTGAAATCGCTGACCGAATATCCGTCGGTCGTTGCCGCCGCAGGCGAGAACTTCGCGCCTTCGATCATCGGCGCCTATGTGTACGAGCTGGCCAAGCAGTTCAACGGTTACTACCACGACCATTCGATTCTCAAGGAGGAGAACGACGAAACCCGCAGAATGCGTCTCCAGCTGGCTCAGCAGGTCGCCCGCGTCATCCGCAGCGGCATGAAACTGCTCGGCATCGACGTTCCGGCACGGATGTAATTCTCCGGCACGGATGTAATTTGCCGCACCGTCCGGGCGGAATGCCTTTTTTTGTGCCGAGACCGGGACGAAGAGGGTGGGGCGTTGCCGCGGCAGAATCCGGCCGGGTTTCCGCCACTTTCGGACGCCGAGCCAGAGCGCGGCGTCTCCCGGATGAAAGGCAAAAGTCTGGGCCGTCTGTTTCTTCGGCTACGATAAAAAAGAGGAAGAACGATCTTCCTCTTTTTTATTATCCCTTCCGCTTGCCGCTGCGGCCATAAATATTTAGTGCTCAACCGTGGTATGAATCTTGCGAGTTGTGCGGCAGGAATTAACCAACACTATTATTTGCGTGAAAACAATCTTTACAACATTCGCTCTATCTCTTGCGTTGTGTGCCGCTGCCGGAGCGACGGCCCAAGTCAGGAGCGCGGCGCCGGTGCCTGCGGCCGATACCGTGATGCTGTCGGAGACCACCGACGGCGATTATCTCGTCCGCAGGTTCATCATCAAACGTCCCGGCGACACCGACTACTCGGTCCGTTATCAGATCAATCTGGCGAAACTCTCCTCGACGCTCGACGGCAATTCGCGGGAGCTCGGCGATCTGGACGACTTCGTCGGCAACCTGATGAAAGACACGCTGATGAGGGTCAAATCGGTCGAGATCACGGGATATTCGTCGCCCGACGGTCCGCTGAAATTCAACGAGACGCTGGCCCGGAACCGAGCGCAGGATTTCAAGAATTACGTCGATCGAAAGTATGGTTTTTCAAATAAGTACGACGTGACGGTCAATGCCGTCGCCGAAGATTGGGAGATGTGCCGCTCATTGGTCGCCAAGTCGGAGGTGCCCGACAAACAGTCCGTGCTGGATATCCTCGACGGCAGCCGGTCGCCTGACGCCAAGGAGCTGGCGCTCAAAAAGATGCCTTCGGCTTGGAACTATATGAAAAAGAATATCCTTCCGCCGCTCCGCCGGGTCGAACTGACGATCAATTACGGCGAAGGCAGCGTCGTCGAGCAGCGCACGATGATTCCCCGGCCCAAACCTGCGCCGCAGCCCGTCTGTGAACCCTGCGGATGCGAGGTGATCGACGAGTCGATAACGGGCATCATCGTCGAAATGCCCGGATCGGATGTCGATTATAAAAAGGAGCTTCGCGAAGCGAGGAAAATCGTCCGGGAGCAGGAGCGAGCAGCCCGCAAGGCGGCCCGGCAGGAGGCTAAAGCCGCCAAAAAGAGTTACAGGGAGTTGGAAAAGATGTAAGGCCGAATAATACGGTAAAAAGGATTCCGCATGCGGAATCCTTTTTTTTTGCATGGGCCGGCGGGGATTATTTCAGCGGCGTAGGGCATAAAACGTTTGATAATCCGAAAGCTTTTCGTACCTTTGTCGGAGCAAATTTTTAAAACGCACAATGATATGGCAAATTTAAGGAACCTGAAAAAGGAGATCGACTACCGTCTGGAAGAGGTGGTTTTCGACTGCGATATGGCGATCTGCTTCCAGCCTTCGAAGGAAAAGGAGGTTTTCGAAGTGATGCAGGAGGCCGTTGCCGTCCGCAACGATCTCTTCACGAAGGCCAACAATCCCGCCGAGCCGCACAACCGTTCGCTCGTCCGCAAGCATTTCGCCGCTCTGCGCGTCGAGATGGTGGAGGCTTATGACAAGCTCTTCGAGAAGCTGAGCAAGATCAACGAGGCGAAGAAATAAGCCGTTGTCCGATTTCCGGTATCGGGCCGAGAGCGCATAAACGCTCGCGGATGGAGGCCGGTCTATAAATTAAGCGCGTTCCCCCGACGGGGAACGCGCTTTTTATTCGTGGTCGCAACAGCAGTCGCCCGGATGATGCTCCAGCACCGTGTGGGGAATGTGCCCGTGCGACACGAGCTGGATGGGGCAGTCGTAGTTGCGCAGCTGCTCTTCGGTGATGATGTTCGAGCGGTGGCGGTGTACGCGGCGGTTCACGCAGACGATCTCCTTCACGACGCTTGAGATGGTGCCGATGTCGTGCGACACCATGACGATCGCCATGCGGCGGTTCAGTTCGTGCAGCGTGCGGTAGAGTTCGTTTTCGAATTTGTTGTCCACGAAGTTGGCCGGCTCGTCCAGAATCAGCAGCTTGGGATCGGAAATGACGGCTCTGCACAGCAGCGCCCGCTGCATCTGGCCGCCCGAAACTTCGCCGATAGGGTTGCGGGCCGTATCGGCCACGCCCGCCGTTTCCAGCAGATCGAGCGCTTTCGCGCGGTCTGCTTTCGTATAGCGGCTGAAAATTCCCTTGTGCCCCTGCAAACCCGACAATACCACTTCGAGCACCGAGATGGGGAACGTGCGGTCGAAATCCGATAGCTGGGGCATGTAGCCGATCAGCCGCTCCTTGTCCCGGAACAGTTCGGGTGCGAGCCGCACCTCTCCGGTATGGGGCACCGTGCCCAGAATCGCCTTCACAAGGGTCGTCTTGCCGCCGCCGTTCGGGCCGATGACACCCAGAAAGTCGTTTTTCGCAATCTCCAGATCGACGTGCTGCAGGGCTTCGTAGCCGTCGTATGCGACGCCGACGTCGCGTAGCGTTACCAGATTCATCGCCGCGTGATTATGTCGGTTATCGCGTCGATATTGGCGATCGCATCTTCGCGCAGCGGGTCCACTTCGACATATTCAGCGTCGATGTCGCGTGCGATGATCTCCACGGCGGATGCCGGAAACTGACTTTGATAGAGGATGCGCCGTACGCCGTCCTCACGGGCCTGACGGATGACCTGCGTCAGCTGCTTGGCCGAAGGTTCCTTGCCGTCTGCTTCGATCGCCACCTGCCGGATGCCGTAATCCCTTGCGTAATAGGTGAGGGCGGGGTGGTAGATGATGAAGTATTCGATGCCGCTCTGCGCGATCTTCTCGCCGGTGCGGGCGTCCAGCGCCCGTAAATCGGCCTGCAGTCGTTTGTAATTCGTTTCGTACTTCACCGAGTCGGGATATGCCCGGCGAATGGCCGCATAAGCGTTCTGCGCCATTTTCTGCAATGCGCGGGGCGATGTCCATACGTGGGGATCGACGCCGTGAGCGTGGCTATGGTTGTGGGTTTCGGCGTGGGAGGTGCCGTGTCCGCCGGATGTCTCCTGCTCCGCATGCGTGCAAGCGTGCGAACAACTGCCGGCGATCAGTTCTATGCCCTGACTGAGATTCACGACCTTGCCGCGCTCCTCGATCTTGGATAACAGCGTGGTTTCGAAGTCGATGAGTCCGACGTTGAAGATCATCTCCGCCCGGTTCAGCCCGATGAACTGCCGGGGCGTCGGTTCGAACGTTTCGGGACTTGCGCCGAGAGGTACCAGCACTTCGATCTTGAAGTCGTCGCCCACGATTTCCTCCACGAGACTGCGGAGCGGGAGGATCGAGACATACAATGTCTTTTCGTCCGCCTGCTGGCGGGGCGTGCAAGCGCCCATCAGCGCTGCAATAAATATGAAAACGAGTTTTTTATACATATTGTCTGTTGATTATCAGTGTTTTTCCTGAAATATGGTAGGGTAGTCCCTTCCGTTTCTTGTATATGACGACTAATGCGATTGCGATCAGCAGCGTGCACAGGCGGAGGCTGTTCGCCCACAATCCGCCGACTGCGCCGCTCCCGCTCCCGCTGAACAGCATCCACGGCGCGTTCATCAGCGTATGCGGCCAGATTACGCTCCACAGATTGTTCTCCGATTCCACATAGATCCAACTGAAAAAGATGCTTCCGGCAGTCGTGACGCCGAAAGCTGCCGATGCGGAAATCAGGTCGTCACCCTGATACAGATGCAGCGATCCGAATGCCAAAGCCGTCAGCGTCGCTGCCGGCAGAAATCCCCAACGGGCTGTCCGGAACAGCTCTCCGAATACGAAACCTCTGAAAATCAGCTCCTCGAAGAATCCCGCGACGACTATGAACGTAAACATGTGATCCGGCGGCGTTTCCCGGTTGAAACTGCCGATGACCGCATAGCCGGCAAACATGGGGACCGTACTCAGCACTCCGAAGAGCAATCCCCGGCCGAATCCGTGCGTCAGTCCGAGCCTATATAATATGGTATCGGGTCGGTGCAGCAACAGAAGCGCCGCTGCCGGAATTATACCCGCAATCAGGTAATGCAATATGTAGTGAATTGATTTGCAAGTAGATATGAAATTTGCAAATGGCCGAACGCCGAGGTTGAAATACCACGTCACGAAGAACAGCCCGAAAGCCGTCAGGATAATTGCCGAGCGTTTTATACAGCTGTCATTTTCAGCCATTTGTTCCGGATTTGATATTGCAAAAGTAGCAAAAATTCGGTGAAGTTATATATCGTCCGATTGCGGGATAGCGCTTATATGCTCAATTTGCCGAATAATCGGGATGTAATAGTGTATAAAGATTCGATTATGAATAAAATAGACCTTCTATTTGCAATAATTTAACATAATGGTAATATATTCATTGCCAACAAGTTAAGTGGTAGGGTAGGGGAAAGCATCTCACCACAGAAGAGAAAGTTAATAAAGGTGGCAAGACGTCAAAGAACGAGTAGTAGAGAACTACAATGCAAATATATAAATAATATTTACAAGTCCAAAAAAAAAGTGAAATTTTTACAATTATATCCGAATGTGAATTTCGCGCGCACGCGTGAAGCACACGTACGCACGTTACACATCGGAGACGCTCCGCATCTTGGGTCATCAAGATGCTGCACTATAAGGAAGTCAATCAAACGAAGTAGTCCGGCGCGCCAATGCTTCGGGCTATGGAATGAGCCCGAAGCAAAGGCGGCCGGACCGTCGGGAAGGTCACGCGGGCGTGCAGAACACAACACATTAATAATTAATCAAGTTTTACATATGTAAATCACAAATGTAAAAACAATATTAAGTCCTAGCGGTGCGACACCGCTCCAGTCTTGCGACTAGAAAAACGGTTGTTTGTATTACATAGTACTATGCAGCAAAAGTGATGGTGGATCTGCGCGAGGTAAAACAAAAAAAAAAGACCCGAACTATGTCGGGTCTTGCACTACTTAAAAAGATCCTCACCAAAAAAACGACGATACAGGACAACAAAGGTCCGAGTATAAAGCAAGGCGAGAAGGACAGGAACAACAATGGCGCCAACCAGCGCAAGCAATAAAAACAGTATGTATAGAAAGGTTTCCATACCCAAATATACTTACGGTTTCTGATCCGACCAAATTTTTTCGAGATAATCAGAAATCATCTTTCGCTTATAATCCGAAAGATCGGTATTATAACGACCTAATAGCTGACGAATAATACGCTGGGCAAATTCAGCACCATTAGAAGCATCGTCAATATCGAGCAGCCGAAGGAACGTCTCGTACTTTTCACGATCTCGCCTAACATCATTAAGGCCAGCCATAGAGAGAAGTTCAGTTGTTTGAGCACCGGTAAGCTTAACACGACCTTCACGAAGAGCGTTCTCTGTTTTAGTCTGAGCTTTACTGAGACCAGTCTGCGCCTTTGTAGAATCAATTTGAGCTTCAATCAAATCACGCTGTTTCTGCAAATTCTGCTTCATTTCCTCCGAAACTTCTTTATCGGCAATTAACTTGTCGATCTTCGCCAGGGTTTCAGAATAAATACCGCGCTTAATTTGCAAATCAGCCTCATTAACAGCACGCCGGAATTCTTTGTCAATTTCATCAACATCAAGCTGCACTTGTTCGCGCTGTTTCTTAACAATATTCCAATCAAACTCAAGCTGTTGCAAATCTTTGGTAACTTTCGGGTCTTTCGTATCACCACGAAGTTTCGCGGCTTCGGCATTCAGCTTATCAACAGTAGCATCAGCAATTGCCTTTTCGTTCTTCATGCGCTGACGCTCAGCGATAGTAGTAACAAAATTAAAATCACTAGAACCCATAGGAGTCTGAGAATTTGGGGATGAAGCATCAGTAGCAATACCAGCACCACCGGGAGAATTTCCAAAGACAGCTTGGGGGGCTATGCCAGCAGAACGCCATTTGGCAACCTGGCGAGAAGGCCTGTTCATCTCCTCAAGTTGATTAACACGCCGTTTCCAATAATCATGCTCCAGAGCCATATTTTTCTCATTACGAGATTGGGCAATTGCATTATGACCTTCTTTCATTGCAAAGGAAGCGGCAGCAGCACCTAATCCAGCTAAAATACTCATAATTGTTCAATTTTTCTTTGTAAAGTAGGGTAGAGGACGTGCTTTCCGCACTCCGCAATATATATCAAGTATATTGCGGCCTCTACCCATAGAAATTGTTCAATTAGTCGGAATTTGGTTCTTTAGCTCCATCTTTCAAGGCGCGAGCTTGAGATTCAGAAGCCATGGTAGACGCCATATCCATCAAATCAAGCTTACCAACAGTGAGATCGGTGAATATGTTAACATCACCGGACGCAATGGATTCTGCATCATCAAAGGCATCCGGTAGGGGTTTACGAGTAGATATTCCATCCAAATCAACACCACCATTAAGGTAGTAAGACATAGGATGAGCGACAGCAACCTTATCTACAAAAGGATTAAAATCGAGAGGATCGGAAGGATTGTCCGAAAAACAAGATGAACAAGTTATTTTCTTTTTCTTATACATAGCAATTAAATACTTAACTAACGACCAAGATACGGCATATAATTCGCTGAAAGCGAGGAAGTAACCTTAAGATCAAAAGTACCATAATACGCAAAATTACCAGCCATTAATGTCTGATCAACAAAAACATACTGCCAATCAAGAGGATTAATATAGGTTCCGGTATACTCTCCGTCAGCGTAAAAACCAGTACCATCATCCGGAAAGTAGGTAGTAAAACGACGCGCCAAAACCCAATACTGATAGTTACCATTCTGTGCAAAATCACCGTGCAAACGGGAATAATCGGTACGAAGCCAAGACCACGCAACCTCTTGACCAACAGAAACCGTATTGGGGTCAATAATTACACCGGTACCCGAAAAACCTAACCAAGGATTGGAATCTGCATCAAGACCTATACGATCAAGGCCGCGGGGCATCATCGAAAAACGATGACGGGGTACCAACTGAAAGCCAATACCATTCAATTCGGGGTTGAAATCATCACCAAAAGAAATAGATGCCAAATCCGGGTGCAAACCTTGCGAATATGCAGGCTCGGGAACAAGCATAGTAATAAGCATAAAGGTGCCAGGCTCTTTGGCATAATAATCAATACCTGAATGCCCCGAAAAATCACAATATTTATCAACACAAGCCGCAAGCTGGCCCAAATTCGCATCCTCACCGGAAGCCGAACCGTTAGCCATAGCACGAACGTTCGACGGATTTATAGAAGCCTGCCAAACACCAAGGAAATCCGGTTTATTAATATAGGGTGCCGAAGACTTTGTACCCCAAAGAGTACGGAAAACGTCACCAACACGACCACCGGAAATAAAAAGACGATCCATCCAATTCTGAATCTTCGTCATTAGACGAAGCTCCGGAACGGCAACAGAGAATCCTGTATCAGAATCTAGATCAATAGCATTCATAACACCAATCTCAGCAATAGGCGAGGAGCCTTGTTTAATAATATTGCTAAACAAGTCGGGAGAATAGGGGACAGACAAAAGACCACCGTAACCTTGAATACCAGCACAAGCCATAGCACGAACCGCGTTATAACTTGGGGTGGAACCCGAAGCACCTACAAATAAATCAATACCAACACCCGTACGAGTAGTAGAACGTACGTCGTCCAACACATTTAAAAAATCATTAGGTTTAATAGAAGAAAAAACATCAGAAAAGAAAGGACGATACAATGATTCCTGTTGACCATCCGGCCGTACTTTTTGCATTTCACCAACGCCGCGGGTAAAATACATGTAGTCCTCTTGCATGTTAGCAATATAATAATAATGCGAAAGGAAATAAGCAAAGAACGGGGCGGCATTAAAGCGAAAAGAGGAAGGATAAATTTCTCCACGAGTACCAGAGTTGCCCGATAGCTTTCTACCTAAATTAGGGCAAACAGCACCAGCAGCAATACCAAGCCAATCCCAAAGGCCACCACGCCCGATATGAGTAGGCTGACCGGAAGGACCGGTAGCATTTAATTCATCAGAAACCCAAGACTCATAAACTTTCTTTGTATCCGCATTCAGATCCAAACCAAAAGTAAGACGACGAACGGGACGGTTATTTTTAAATGCAGGGTCCTTGTAATCAACAAGATTAGCGCCAGCAAGGGAAAAATAAGCTTTACTAAATTTCATATACTCGTCGGGAGCAAAACGACGACCGTTAGACATCCAGCCATAAATAGCAGAATCCGGCGTAAAAGTAGCAATAGTAATAAGCTTAAATCCATTCATAAGAGGACCCAACATAGGCTGAGACTGCAAAAGCTCATCGATCCGACCACGAATACGATCACCAACATTCAGATGGCGATGATGAACCGGAATGGCCAAACCGGGATGAATAGTACCATAAGCAGAGGAAGCGCGCCGATGTATGGCGCGCGGAGTCTGATTCTGATAATCAGAGGGAATGCGATACTTTGACATTATTTAAATTCTTTGTTTTTATTCACGATTTCCTTAAATCTATCAAAAGAAGAAACACGTTCAGTGTGGAGTAGGGGGAGCGCAGGAGTAAGACCGGAAGCGATATTTTGATTCAAAGTAGAACGACGCATTTCATCACGTTCCAATTTACTACTAAACTTCTGACCTTGCCAACTAAACTCAAAAGGAGGATTGATAAGACGATCAACAACCATATTTTGCTTATCAACATCAGAAAATATTTTATTATAATAATACCTCGGCATAGCCTGCTGGAAACCATTCAAAACCATAAAAGGCTGGTAACGCTGATTACCTAATTTATGCAAAGAGGATTCCTCGGTACCAAAATAATTAGAACCAATACCAAAAGAAGAGATAACACGAGGGCGTACCTTATCACCATTAATGGACTTCGTGACATATTTGGTAATATACGAACATGTTTCGTCAGACACATACCCAACAAAAACAAAGCCATATTTCCAACAAGAAGCCAACAAAGGATGACAACCAGGCACATCCGAGTCATAGCCATCTATCAAAGCTCGGGGAACATTGAAAAGAATGCCGTGATAATGAGGACGACCACGAAGAGTGCCAAACTCACAAACAAACCAATGCCGGATTTGTTTACCATAAACCTTACGAAGACGATCCAAAAACAATCTGACAGCCTTATTCGTGTCTTTCGAAAACTTCTCTAAGTTATCGTCATTAAAGGTTAAAGTAACAAACAGGCAAGTACCGGGCGGATATTTACGAAGTTCATACAAAAGGCGTATGCGATATTGATTATTATACGACTTCTGACAAGAATGGCAATAACCACAAGGAACCTCTAAAATATAATCCGGAGGCCAAAAACAACCATAATAAACCTTAGCATAATTAACAATCTCGGTGTTTGTCATGTTCGCATAACGACGGTTGACGATCACCTTAGGTTGTTCACATGCCACTTCCGTGTAGGAGTTGTAAACCGAAAAAAAGGCTCAACGGGGACCTCTACAATAACAACATCATCAATTGCACGAGTATAGGCATAAGGAAAGGAAACGTGAGAAACCCAGTCTTTCCAGCGAATAAAATCGTCATAATGATCGTACTGAATAACCAAAACGGGCATTTTGCCCGCTTTGGTTCTCCAAGTCACGGAATCGGACCAATTTATTAACGCTTCTAGACCTCGCCACGAATTCGAAGCCATAAGACGCTCGAAAATATCCTTAGTTACCGTTATTCTTTCCGGGCGCATACGGCTCGGTAGTCTGCAAGAAAACATCAATTTTCGAATCAGCACCGAAACGTGCCTTAGCGTCGTCAATCACAGCAGAAAGATGCTTAACATCCACAACCGAAAAATAAGGACGACCATTCACAACAAGAATATATTCCTTCTGAATTTTCATAATAAATTACTTTCTCTTTATAGAGCCAACTTGCTCATATTTAATAATAGTAGTAGTAGTATCACCTTGCACAAAGCTGGAAACACTTTGAGCAACATAGTGAGAACTAGAACAAGACGTAAGAAAAAACGCCGAAAGGGCGGCAACAATCGAACCTACAAGCGTCCAAAACTTCTTACTTTTCAGCAGATTCTTTAATTTTTCCATCTTTCAAAACTGACTCCAAACCAAGACCAATAATAAGGTACTTAGCAGATTTAGCAGTGCACTGAATTTTAGTGCCATTGGGAAGAGCAATTACAACTTCGGGAGTTTCCATGATTTATTTTTGTTCTAAATTACGCAATACAGTTTGAAGACCATCAATAATACCATCAAGAACAGTACAAACTTGCTCATTACCACGTTTAAGGAGATATTCATCAACGGCAACAAGCTTTGAATAACAAAGCATCAAAATAAGATCGTTGTCTAACATAATATTATTATAAATTCCACTACAAAAGTGCTCACGCACAACGTATCAAGCGGCTATGCTCTCCGAGAATTTAACATAATGGTAATATTACACCAAACATTGCGCCAAGGAGGTTGATTCCTCCCTGT
>OJOY01000421.1_pt1 | contig 23489 bp, 45 predicted proteins | sample 1598361 | NCBI WGS metagenome assembly OJOY01 (sample SAMN03922472, study PRJEB24848) | human gut metagenome | isolation source: stool sample | host: Homo sapiens | place: Germany | collected 2010-11 | reverse complement strand
CCTCTTGTCATAGGTTCTGCTTCAATCTGTTTTGTTCCAATATACTTTTTCATATCAATCTATTGTTTAATTGGTTATAAATGCCTTTTAATTTACTATAAGTCGAATTTCTCCGTTAAATGCTCATCGACAATGTTATGGAAAGGTTTTGACCTTAGAGCAAGGAGCTTGAGCAAACACCCCTTGGTAACTATATATTCTCTCCTAACGATTAGTCTAATCAACCTGGGCTTTTAACCTAGTGGATAGTTGATTCTAAACTACAAATAAAATCGGATGGAGGAAAACCCGAAATATGGCAAAAAAGATAAACCTCCATCCGCAAACAAAAACAAGAATTTAATCAATATAAGCAAAAACCACACATTTCGGATAGCATTGCAATACTAAAAGGGCAAATCATCTCGTCTTTCAGGCTGAACAGGTGCAGGTGCAGGTGCTTGTGCTGGTTGCGGCATATCTATCTTAAAGCACCCAACTTCATTGTAATATTTACCCTGGTATTCTCTTGCTCTGATTTCAAGATGGGCAGTAATGGTATCACCCTCTTTCAATTGAAGATCACACAGGTTTCCCATTACATAGAAATACACCTCTTTGGTATAGGTAGCACCAATTTCCTCAACGAGAAGATTTCTCTTTTGCCAAGGATTACCTGCCTTACTTGTACCAGTCTGTAACTGACCTACTTTCTTTACTTTACAATTTAATACTAAGTCCATTTTTTTATTTTTTATATTTTTCTTCCTTTATTTTGTCCAATTCTCTCATTGCGGACAGCCTTCTTTTGTGAGCGTCCACTCTTATCCAGAAAACCTTCCAGCTAACTTCCTTTCCGTTAGTTGTGTTCTCTTTAAGTATCTTGCCACATTTAAAAATCTCGTTGACAAGATAATCATACCGTTCTTTATCATAGCAATATCTCATACGACAAAAGTAATATTAAAAAATAAACTAACACAGAAAACAATACTAAAAATAGTTAACTAAATGGTTAATTTTTCCTCTTCCTCTTTCGACAATGCTTCCACGTCACCATCTTCACCTTTAGGAAAATACAGTTCGTCAAGATAGTTGCTTGCTTCACTCTTTTCAGCGAAACTCTTTATAACACTACCCCGTTTGCTAACAACACGGTAACTAATATTATCCTCTGCTACAACTTTATAACAATTTAAATCATCCACATCTACGACATCGGGAGCATTATCATCAATACGCATCATGCTTAATATATGAGAATACTCGTTCACCTTCACCGTACAGGAAAAAACATTAGGAACTGGTTCTATTATCAATCCGGCATTTATCAATGAATCAAAAACAGAACGCCTAGGCTTATATTTCAATTGCCTCCTTATAAACTTCAACGTTATCATATTATCTCCCCTCTGTGCGGATAATACGCACAAACGTAATACCCGTAACGCATCAATACTACATAGAGGTGAAAGGTACTTGTACAACTGAACAGGAGTAAATTTATGGAAATAATCAAATTCCCCTTCTTCCTCTATTTCCTTTACACGCCTTTCCCTTTCTTTATTTCTTACCGTTAAATTAGTAGTTTTCCTTACAGACATAGACTATCCTTTCCATGTATCGTTTTCCTTTATCCATTTACGTTCATCATCACTAAGATCACCTGTTGATTCACGATGATATACACACTTGTTGCATAACCCTGCCTTGGCACGGACACACTTGTCGCAATCGTATGGGAAAAACGCTATGGTGGTCTTGTCGTAGAAATCTTCACCAGCATCATCATCAGAAAGCCAACCTTTGAACTTTGCAAGCATATCAAGCGCACCTTTCACATCCTTAAAATCAGCAGTGTCTATATCAGAACGCTTTAGGAAACTTTCTATAAGGCTTATCGCATCTTCAAATTCAAGGTTATCCTTGTTTATCAAAGTCTTTGTCTTTTCCTTATTCTCACCTTCCAATACACGCCTCATGGATGGTGTCACATAATCGGAAGCAAGCATGGAAGATTTGGCATAATTGACAATCTGGGTTATTCTTGGAGAGTTCACCCATTGCTTGGCTTTCATAAGCAAAGAACGCTCTGACATACCCTCGTCAACAACGTGTGTAGCCCTGTAAAACAAGACAGGATTCGTATCTATGACATAAGCGGACGCAGCCCATAACTCCATCTCATTCGCATCATCAATATGCTTTGCTATATCAATCTTCTTCTGTTTTTCATCGTCAATAAGAAGATTGTTACTAAGGGGTAGTTTACCCCATCCTTTATTCAAACCCATTACCTTTCCTCCTTTATCTTTGATTTTATTTCCCTTACTCTCTCGTCAAGTTCAGAAGAATATTTAAAAAGATTGTATATGCTACTCCTGTCAATACATAGGAAATCAGAAATTTCAGATATACTTAAACCCATGTCACGCATGACACAGCACACAAGAGCACGGTTTATCACAATATCATGCTTCCTGCTTTTCCTGTTAACATCAGTATCGGAGAGTCCGCTTGCCGCTAGAACTCTCCTAAAAATCAAAGCGTTATCAGCCTTTTTGCCCATTTTTCACATTCTCCTTGTCTACGATTAATTGCATTATATCAGCGTAACCAGCCAAATCAACCATATTGTCACGCTTTTTATGGAATCCCTGTCTGCATAGCTTTACAGCTATCTGTACAGCAACACAGTCATAAGGAGATAATTCCTTTCCAGTAATCAAAGAAGCCATCTTGGAAATGTTTTCAAAATTGACTACTGCATCGCCATAGTCAGACTGTCTGCTGTTGCTACGGATATCCTTTGCCTCATCAAGGATACTTCTCTCTTCAATAAGATCAACATAAGCAATACAATCCGAGAAAAGAATATACTCTTTACCCTGGTCATCCGCACAAAGAAACTTTTCACCATTCTCAAAACAGTATTTAACAGTGACAAATTTACCGAACACATTTGACTTGCTTACAGAATCTTCACCGTGAAGTGAAATGTATTTATCACGGTTTATAATTTTAGCCCTGCTGTTCAACGTAACTCCAATCATAACAAATCACCAACTTTTATGTTATCCGCATCCTTCTTATCAGAAAAGAAAATACGATCATACTTCGTTTCACCAAATTCAACAAACATGGCTAAGATAAAATACTTGTTCAGTACACTATCATAACCCTTGTCGTAAATCTTGTTTATCTTTTTTGTTTTCATCTCTTTTCGCATTTAATATCCATACTGTCACCTCCCATCATCATCTTCAACGTACATGTATTGGACATAAGTTCAACAATCTCGTATCTTACATACTCATATCCATCAACATAACATGTAATGGTTTTACCAGATATATCATAAGTACCGTAACCATTCCCAAAATATCCCCTTCCTACATAAGTACCATCCTGATTAAACTTAGCGTAAGTAGGTCTTATCATAGGATACCATCTACCATCCACTTTTACCTGAACAAGCTCCCATGTGCCGATAATAGCATCCTTGTATTCATCATCCTTATCCTCGGAACAACTACACAACCCCAATAATACTATTGAAAAAATAGCCAAAAATAATAAAAATGTCTTTCTCATTTCCCTGAATTATTTGTGTGACCAAAACCTCCATCGCCCCTATCCGTTGAATCAAGGCTTTCAACCTCAACAAATTCAACCTCAATATAATTACTGAAAAGAAGCTGAGCAATCCTCTCCTTGGCGGCAATATAGAAAGGATCTTTCTCAAAACTCTTCACTATAACACCGATACAACCAGTATAGTCACAATCAATAACACCATCCAACACATCAGCGTCATGATACTTCCCGTCAACGCCAATAATACCTTTCAGAGAAAATCCACTTCGAGGCTTGATAATAGCCTTCATATTTGATGGCATCTGAATGGCTATACCAAGTTTAATCAGATTACGACCTTTTCTTATCAACGTGTTGTCAGGAACATACAAATCATACCCGGCAGCACCATCAGTTTTTTTTTCGGGAAGAACTGCATCCCGTCTTAATTTTACGAATTTTACTTGATTCATTTTTTTATTTTTCTCTTTAAATCATACATAGCGCATTCCCTGCTTCTATAAATCTTGCTTGCAGGATAAATCACATCATTTACAATAACAAAGCCGACAACAGGATCTGTAATTGGAACAACTTCACCATCAACAATAGTAAAATTATTCTCGGATAAAAGCCTTCTCATGGCAGCAATCTGTTCGAGAGTAGCCTTTGAGATATCATAGTTGTTAGAAAAGTTAAACTCTAAATTACAGATAAGAACATTCTTGTCCTTATATAAGAAATTAGCTTTCAAACCACCAGTATTAATAAATACATAATCTATTAAATCTCCTGTTCTGCTTTTAGCAAACAGGAAATCTCCTTTCTTGAAATCGTCAATCTTGACTAGTTCATAAGTGCGCTCATCAATCTTCTTCAATGAATACCCCTCAGGTAGTTTTATTACACTTGCATCTGTCTTACCCATTTCTTTCATCCGTATTTAATCTGAATGCAGCTTCCCTAGCCTCATCCTTCGTCCTATACAACTCTATTTTTTCAAACATACGACCATCATCACAGTCATACGTACACAAGGTGACAGCCCACATATTACCACGTGGAGAATAGAAATACTTACCGTAATCCTTTCCCATCACCTTACCGTCAATTCTTACTTCTCCTTTAGGCATGCTTATTCTTATAAATTTTTACCAATAATCATACAAACAGACGCTCCAAATGGAGGACATGACATATAAGCAAAAGTAATAAACACACCAAAATCACAGAATATTTTTCTATTACCCCTAGCACCAACACACTTATATATCCCTAAATCCTTCATTTTTTTTACTAAACATCTTTTTGCTGGAATCTCAAGACCTTTATTCTTATATAATTCATATATACGTTCAGCAAATTCGTTGGTATTTATAATGTTATTTAAACTTACGGAATATGTGCTATTGTCCAAAATAAAATCAACCAATTGAGATAAACAGTATAGACCGTCTTTCTTTTCGATAACAATATTATCAATATAAAAATCCCCATTAACATAATCAAGAAAAGGAGTTTTATCTAATAAAAAATACCTATCAGAAAAACGATCACCAGACATACCACAATTAGCTTTATTCAACATTACATACTTTTTAGACATAATGTCAAAATAATACTTTTCCATTCTATTTAAATCGGATGGATTACATTCTTCCAATATAGAAAATTCAATATCATTAATATCATAGTCTGATATTTTATCCATATTTGGATGAGTTTTAGATTTAATCATCCTTTTATGACCATCAATTCTTTTAGAAATTCTAATAGATTGACCAACATAACAATAGTTTTTATACAAAAACATATAAATACCACAATCTTTCATTTTTATCAAATTTTAATTATGCAAATATAATAATAAAATTGATTAAAACAAAATTATCACGTCTTATTTCCTCACCCCAAACTTTTTCCTAAACTCATCAATAGAGCACGATATTCGCTTACCAAGATGGTCTACATACAAAACAGCATCTTTAATCATTCGGTCATTCTCACTAAGCATGTGGATAATACTGTCAACGACACACTCTTTGCCGCTACCTAATTCAACATACTTATTACCCATGACAATACAGTCTTTTTCCTTCAAAGGAACAATACGTTCAATCTTGCTTTCACGATATTTTTTCAGTTTTTCAAAGAACTCACGGTGCATTACACACTCGTTCTCATCCATCACATGATAAAATTCACAGCGAATATCGTGAAAATCCTTTACCGTATTAACCTCACTAAGGTTATCAATCACATTCTGCAATGCGTCAAAGAAATTCACATCATGATCATCCAACACTTCTTCCATCATTCTGTCAATGGAAGCAATAGCTGCGTTCTTGAAATCAATATCATCACAACTAAATCCCAAAGAGATATAATTACGCAATGAAAGAAGATTTTCCTTAAAATTAATTCCTATTCCAATATCCATTTCCTAAATTCTTTAATGTTAATACTATTCAAATTATTAATAACAGCATCTCCGATATCATCGTTATGCTTCAATCCAAAAGACAGGATAGGGTGTTCCCACCATCTTGCCACACGTCCTTTGTCACCCCACAAAGATATAGCTTTATTATCAAAGTCGGGGAACAAAATAACATTTTTTGGCAATTTATTTCCAATCTGGTTCATTCCGCCACAAGCTGTCCATACAAAACCGTTACCGAAAGCCATAGAAGCTATTATGGCGGTTTTTTCCGATTCAACCATACAAGTTATCGCATCGCTGCAATAATCCCCTAAAAACGGCTTAAAATAACCACGATAAGTAAACCCTTCTCCCGTAGTAAACTTCCTGAAAGCATGGGTTTCCTTCTTCCTGTGACCGTTCGCCCCATATCTTATCCTGTTGTCATGGCACACGTTACCATCCTTGTCGGAATACCAGAACACAGCGGATTCCCTTCCAAGACAGCCTACCTTATACCTTGAAAACACATCATTCACGGAATCAACACCGAAAACACCTGAAAGGTACTCGTACAGGTTATTACCCTTCCAATGACCGGCATCGCTAAGCCTGTCAACATACTTCACATCAACAAACTTTGATTCCTGTCTACCCGAATCATACTCCCTCTCGTAGAAATCCTTCAAACTCATCCTGCAACCTTCCGGGCTTGACAGAATCCTAAAAGCATCAGAAGCACTACTGCAACCGGGAAGATAAGACACGAGAAAATCAAACAGGTTGACAGAATCACCTCCCTGCTCGGTAACGGTAATACTGCCCGACTTGTTCATATAGAAAACCAGCTTATCCTTCCTGCTATGGCTCTCCAGATTTACCCGGGCAGGCAATGTCCACCGCTTACCCCTACGCCTTAAAGGAAGCCCAAGCACAGTATCAAGATTGGCAAATATATACTCATAATCAATAGAACCCATGCTACTTAAAATTACGCCATCCCTGTTTTATATCCCTAAAGAAATCCTTCAACGTATAACGATAACCGTCAGGATATCCTAGAAAATCAGAAAGGCATGAAACATATCCTCCAGGCTTACGTCCACTCGTCCATCGGTACACCATTTCGGCAGGAACCATAAACACAAGAAGAACAAATAAAATGTCAACGTATATGAGAAACATGACAAAACGAACAAAACACCTCATAATCATTCCTCCATATCCCCTAAAAGAAGTTTCTTCGCATAACGCAACGCAAATTCCCAATTGTAATAAAACGTACCTAGCAAATCAAAGAACAGGCTATACACGGCATCCTTGTCACCATCGGGAACGGAATACATGATATCATCCATCATACGGATATCATCACTGAACCTGGCATTCTTTGTCGTATAACGCCACAAACCGCCTATGGCAAGTATCTTGGCGTGTTCATAAACATGACCGTCAATGGAATATACATCACAAACGTAATCATTAAACCAATCCTCATTGTCCAGCACACCACTAACAGGACTTGCCGACAAAATCATATTAACAAACACACCAAAATGACAATACTGCTCTATCTTACCCGAATCATTGTCAAACTCAACCTTAAAAGCATCCTTGCCGCCCTCATTAATACTGCAAACCATGTCACTCACGTAAAGCGTCTTTAACCACTGGCTGAAATTATACCTTTTCAAACCAGTCCTGTTACGGGATTCATTTATCGCACACTGGGCATCAGACACACATACATACCAATCAGAAGTAACACGAATACTTCTATCAAATAAAACAATCTCTTTATTATCCATACACAATAAAATTTTTCAGCAAAAATACATATTAAAGCAATATGGTAAAAACAATAACGGTTAAATAATATTTAATTTTCGTTATATTCTCGGAAAGGTTTTAAATAAGTGGAGAAACCGTATTCTTTTATTATTGATAATATTTCATTTTCGTCAATTGAATAAAATTCTCCTTTTACTTTTTTATTTGAAAATTTGCGGTGTAACTCATTTTCTATATTTTCGTCAATAGTTGCAATGACTAATAAATTATGATTTCCGCACGAAAGCGTTCGATATCTCGTTTTAATATCAGACGTAGAACCTATTTTTATTAACCCAGTAACTTTATCTTTCATCAAGTACGTGCATCTATCAAAGGATTTTTTTCTTGAGAGTTTTAATACTTCCGCCATAGTAGTAAATATGGCATAATACAATAATTCACAATCCCCAAAAAGAAATTTATTTACTTCTATTGCTTTATCAAAATCGTGCATCCAGGCATATTCAATAAGTGCATTAGCTAATGTAATCTGGTTGTATATAGTACCATCTTCGTAAAGCATATATTTCCCATAATCGTTTTCACGAAACTCTATATTTCCTACACAACTTGGGAACATTGTCATTATAAATTCTTTTACACTGTTAGTTAAAACTTGGTCATTCTGACCTTTAAAAACCAGTTCATTCATAACAAAAAAAAGTGCGCCTACTACGAGCTGTCAAATCAACCATAGGGTTTATTTCGGAGGCGTTTCCGCAGCTCCACTCGGTAGGCGCAATATCTTAATCTATACTACTACAATATGTCATGGCAAAAAAATAACTCCAATGATTGAAGTCACAGGAGTTTGCCTCTCCCATGATTGATTTGACGCTACAAAACTAAGTATTTTTTTTAAAACTGCAAAATTTAGAACGGCAAATTCTCCTTCATTATATCATCAGCCTGTTGCAGAAGGTATTCGTCAGGATTATACTTCCGTCTTAATACGACCTGAAACAATCTGTTCCTGTTCTCATCCCACGCGGAAGTAACGGAATAGCCTTCCTGGCGTATCATGTCAACCATCTTTCTCTTGCTGTAAGGTCTAACGCCACAGTCATTGCAGTATGCTATGTATTTCACATACAAGTCACGGTCACGGATAGCCGATTCCTCAATATCACCAGAAGAATCATACCCCGAATCGTAAAGATACGACAGGACACTGTTGGAATCACGTCTGGCATTCTCCGTAACGGATTCTATCGTATAACTTCTCGTAAATTCACCCTTGTTCTTCACAAACCGTCTTGCACCCTCTATTATCCAGTTTATAATAGCCGCCGATTCCTTTGACAGCTTCAACGGAAGAGATCTGTCCTGTTCCGATTCCTTGAACACACGATAGAACGGGATAACAAGGGAGCGTCTGAAATGACCGTAAGTCTGGTCCGAAACGGAAGGCATCTTGTTAAGGTTAGCCATGAAAGGCGGCATCATGTCGGCAAGGAAAGGCTCACCGAACGGAAGGCGCGCCATAGTAGGCTCACCGGATATGAACTTCTTATACTTGCCACCGCTCACATCCTTCCCACCCATCTCGGAAGCGTAGTTGAGCAGCTTGCCGTTTATCATAGCTATATTGTACTCGCAAGTAGACTTGTCACCCGACAGGTCAGCCATCTCCATATAAGAAACATTATCCTTCCCTAGCGCGTTGACAACAGCGTCAAAGAACACCGACTTACCGTTACTACCACAACCGAGAAGGTAACACATCTTCTCCATCTTGATCTTCTTCCTGTCAACAAAGGCACACCCCACAAACTCCTGCAAGGCATCCTGTGTGTCCTTCACCGGGATCACATCGTCCAGGAACTTCTCCCACAACGGGCTGCGAGCCAACGGGTCATAATTGATATTGATACGTATGCACGATTCTATCATAGGAGAGAAATCAAACGTTTCCATCGTTTCCGTGTCAAGAACACAGTTGTCAAACGTGATGAAGTTACGCTTCGGATTGAATATCTCATGCGTCACGTTCTTTACGATGGTACGGTAGAACCGCTCGCTCGTATCGGTCATGTACAGTTCGCTAAGACCGTTTATGCGACACAAGTCCATGCACATGCGCATCAGATCCTCCTTCATCATGGGAACAAATATCTTACCGTCAAAAGCCATGATGGAACCGCTCCTGTGCCGTCTGAAATTACACTCCCTGCACGCATCGGCTATGTCCATCTCAACCATAGCGGATATGGAACGTTTCCACTCGCCTTCATCCCTGGCTTTACGGAAGCCTCGACCACCGCCCTTGTCCGCCAGCTTGCCCATAACGGAATCAAGGATGTATTCATAAGAAGCCTTTGCAGATTCAGCGACAGTCATTTTCCCCTCCTTTCTCTACCGATCCTACCGATCCTACCGATCCTACCGATTCTACCGATTTCTCCCGGTCCACAACCTTCCCGAACATTACAACGGGATACAGGTCATAATCGTCCGTTGATATGTCAGGGCGTGCGTCCATATCGTCAAGGGAAGAGTACACGTCCGCGATGTGCTCCAGCTTCCTGCACACGATGGAATCACGTCTTATCCCGTAATACTCTATAAGGTCAGCCATGTACTGTATGGTGATGTCCTTGAACCATGTGAACGCATCGTCACGTGTCTTTGCCCCGTCACAGCAGGTATTGAACGTGTACCCGAAACGCCTCATCTTCACGAAGTAGCTGTTCCGCCACAACGACACCGACTTGTCCATCTCGTTCCCTGCGTTACGTATGGCGGTGACGATGCTTCCCGGCATGAGCGCGCACCGTGAAACGCGAGCGGCGGAAGGCTTCCCGTTCGCCCCGGTCCCATCCACCATATCCACATCTGGCACGAACCTTAGATCATCCACGCTCCTTCCGCCCACAACGGACGTGTCATGGCGCATAAGGTAGTCTGCATCCACGATATGCCCGTACTGCCTTACCTGGTCCTCGCACCACGAAGCGAATCTCCTTAACGACCGCTTCCACTCGGAAGGGAGCACATACCCGTATCTAGAGCATATCTCCGCTATACGCTTTCTCTCCTTCTCCCATTTCCTCTTCATCTTCCTCTCGTACTCCAGCACCTCACCTTCCACGCTGACACCAGCGACCTGTGCGGCCATGGATTTTGCAGTTAAAGGTACGGGCACGCGCCTGATGAATGACGCTTCCGATACGAACACCGCCTTTGTTCCGTCCTCTAGAGGCTCGTCAAGTTTAAGACAGCAGTGACGGTCCCGGAAGCTGACGAGCGTAACCCACCCGAACAGCCACGTCTGAACCCTCATGCCTTTGTACCAACGCTCCCTGTCGGGCATTGCATCGGACAGGCATATGACACGCCTTGATTCGGGCAATCTAAGTTTAATCTCTATTTCTTCTTCCATCTTTACACACACATTTTACCTGATTTCACCTGCAAATATAGCGCAAAAAACAATACGAAAACACATAGTTAAATTAATTAACTGCAAATGTTTACGTGGTTAACAAATACGTGTCAAGAAAGATAGTTTATCTTCTTTTACACAAGATTTTTTACTTTTACGTCCACAGTATGCTTTGAACAGGAAAAGTAAAAAATGTTGATTGTTGTTATTTTTTACTTTTGTTATGATTTTTATCATTTTAGTTAAAATGATTTAACTATAATTTTTTATTTACTTGTTATTTTCTACGTTAAGAAATGTAAAATTGACTTAATTTAACATAAAATAAAAAATATAAACACCGATAGTTGCATATGCAACTAATTGATTCGGGAAAATTCGTAAAAAACCTACGAAATTCGTTGATTTTTCGTAGACTTCGTAAACTCTTCGTTTTTCAACACTTGTCAAGAAACTCGCAAAAATTAGTGGTTAAATAGCTGAAAACAAGCTGTTTAGTCTTGTCAAAAAAAATTGAATCGTAACCCTATACGAAAAAATCCCCTATTAATTTACGTATTAAATGTTAAAGGTAATATATATATACAACATATACATACACGTACACCTTACATGCTCTATTACAATACATATACATACACGTACATACATAACACATACACATACAGAAACCAAAACTGCATACGTAATTTAGTATAGATACATATCAAAACGACGAAATCAACGAAGAATACTGTAAACCAATAACTTATACTGCAAAAAAAGACATAAAAAATGCAACCATACCTACGAAATACACCAAAAAACCTACGATTTTCGTAACTTTTTATGTAAAGATTTATCCGATTTTGTTGAAAACTACCGAAAATACACCTCCAAAACGCAAAATCAGCCATCCGAGCAAAATTTGGGAAAAAAAATTTTTCAGAAAAAAAATTATCGGGAGCGACACACCCACGAATAAAAGTCCACAAAAGGGGGTATGGCACTGATTTACAGGTAGTTACAAGCTGCAATTATCCTGGATATATACCGTTTGTAAATAAAAATAAATTCTTTTCTACGACAATCGAATTTCTAAATCTTTACAAGTAAAATATCTTTACAAATGACTTCTACGAAAATTTCGTAATTCCCTCATTATCAGACACTTACAAACAAATTTAACACAAATTAACATTGAAAAATCTTGAAATTAAACATAATATTAGGCTAAAACGTGTCTTGCATGGTCTGATCTATTAATATTATGCAATATTAATTTAAAATATGTATATAAACTGTATTGATTTTGGAAAAAACGGGCTTAATTTATAATGAATGTTAATGAAATATACAACTTAATCAAAAACGCTGTATGTTTGCAGTGTCGGAAGGACAAAGAGATACTTGACGTATTGAAACAGCTTGCCACGGTGAGAGCGTGGTACAGATCCGCAAACCAGGGAATAAGCGGAATACAAACAGCGGTGTAGCTAGCCACGATACAGAAGTACGGGTATCCTTGATAACGGGGATAGGAATCTAGTGCAATATGTGAGTAGCCTCTCTAATATAATATAATGTATGTGCGTATATGTATCCTATACATAAGCCTTAATACTTGTCTGTTAGTCACGGTCGGTAGATATAAGCCGTAAAAACATACGATACGCGCATTTGTAATGTAGCTGCCATCTATAGCCTCTTTGGTGTGGTTGGTTGGTAACGGTTACAAGCCCGTATAGATACAGAGTACAATAAACATTATTAACAATTAAATATTACAATTATGGAAAGATACGATTATTTGGAAGCGGTTAAAGAGGACGTTTCAAATTATATCAATGACAACGGAATAATGGTAACCACAGAATACCGGGATGAGATCGAACAATATCTCAACGATACACTGTTTGCATGTGATAGCGTAACAGGGAACGCGTCAGGGTCTTATACGTTTAACACGTGGACGGCTGAGGAATACCTGTGTCACAATTGGGAACTGTTAGGGGAAGCGTTAACAGAGTTCGGGTGCGATATGAGCTATTTAGAGAAAGGTGCAGAAGCGTGCGACGTTACAATACGCTGTTATCTGTTAGGGCAAGCAATTTCTGAAGTGTTGGACGAATTGGAGAAGGAGGGAGAGGAATGAGAACGTTTTTTGCACAAGTTGAAACACGGTATCGGGCGATTAAAAATTGCCCGTTTACCCCTGCACACATTGTCAAGGTTTTTGGCGGTTATATGTGTTTTGAAAGTGATAATGATTATAGAGTTTGGAAAAATCAAAAGTAAACAATAATGAATATGAAAAAAAGGGAACTTACCTACACAGGAATACGAATTGATTAACGTGTGTATGCAAACTGTAGAAAATGGCACTCCATTAACGTGTGATGACTGTGGGCGTACAATATTTAATATTGCTACGATAAAAGGGAAAGGCGATGGAAATACGTACAATGTAGGGCTGTCATGCGTTAAGAAATTACTAAATAAGTCAATCTACTTCGATTTAGAAACCGGGTGGGAATTTGAACGAAAAGAAAATGAATGGAAGCAAGCAAAGTGGCTTAAAAAGCATTCAGAAAAAGACTTGTACAAATTTTCCTTGTACAAATACGATAACGGTAAAGAATTTTGCATTAACCTAACTTTCAAGAAAGATTTTGGAGGATATAAAAAAGGATATTCTGGAGGATACACGGCTGCCATGTCATTGGATAAGCTTCCTTTGTTTTCGGAATTTGTCAAAGCGCCGCAAAGGTTAGATCTTGTGTAAAGAATAATTTCCAGTAATTTAAATTCTATGTCTGTTCCGAAATGGAGTATAACGTGATAACAGCGGAGGCACAACAATACGGGCTAAGTAATGATTTGCTTGATATTGTGTGCGAATGGCTAGTATATAATAGTAGAATGAAATCTACAAATGTAGATTTCTCAGAAGTTGAACTAAACGATTTTTTACAAAAATGATTGAAACATTAATACTATTAGGTTGCCTGTATCTATCAATACGGGTAACTGATTATATCGAAAAACAGAAACAAAACAATAACAATTAAAAACGTAACATTATGGAAAGAAGAAACGACATACCCAATTTACTTGCAATGTATATACGTAACACAAGTGAGATATACAATATGACATCATGGCTGCAAGATTGTCTAATTAAAAAAATAAACAAGGGCGTACAACCACAAGTGGAATACCTTGCAAATTGCAGCACAATGAAAACCATAATCAGAGAGGCTGCCAAACTGTTATACAAGTACGACGGGATAACACCCACCAGACAGGAAAAACAGGAAGCGGCCCGGGAACATGCCAAATACATTCTTGATGGTGTGCAATACTCCATTCAGAAACACCAATACCGATATATTACCCATAAAAACAAAAAACATTATGATACTAGTAACAGTAAAAAACAGCAAAACAGGTAGCCAATATATTTGTAAATCGGCTTCAAAAACAGTCAAGGATATAGCATATAAGCATATAAGCTACCATTATATATGCATGCACAGGAATCACCCGTTTTTTAAACAATTCTATCACGGTCCGAACGGAATACAAATAGGATCGGAAAAATACAAGGAAATAGAAGCCCTAAAAAAATCTATCTGGAATACACCGATGCACGAACTACTAGATATAACCATCACGGAAACACCCCTAGACGGACGTACCAGATACGCAAAACAATTACCCGTATATAATGTAGACGTATTAGCGGAACTCACCTATTAATCAATCAAAAACAATATAATTATGATACAATTTACTATTAACAGTTTCAGCCATGGCCTAACAGGCCGCCCGTACAACTCGATCAAAGACGCAATACAAGACGGTGGATACTCCGTTTGGTGCAACGAAAAGATCAAAAAAGCATTCAGTTTCGGGAACGGCACGGAAAAGGACTTTGAAAGGTATTGCAAAGACAATAAGTGTAAAATTGTGAGTGAAAACGAATTTTACAAAGAACTGTATTCTTTGCCATTGAATGAACAAGAAACACATATCCAATTTATTCGGGAACAATTAACCATTATAATGACATATGAAAAAGAAATACGCCTAAGACCAATTACAGGACGCAATATTTAAATGAATAGTATTATGAAAAAACAAAACTTACAAAAAGAATTATATCCTATCCTTGAAAATGAAAGTATTAAGATAGGAACGTTTAAAGCTAGTAGAAGTATTAATACATTGGATTTTATCAGGGAAAATATCAAGTTTTGGAAAAGCTATGACGGGCACAAGTTACCCGAAAAACAGGTTAAACGAGCGTATTATAACGGCACCAGGACACAAAAAATAATCAAAATGTACCTAGATACGCCTGGATTGATTAAGTTTGTAAGAGAGCACGCAAACGACTATAAAACGTTAAATCGAAAGGACGTACCTAGCTGCATAACTATTGATCGTAGGCGGAATGAACGTTATTTTTCCGTATATATCGAAAAGTTTGGGAACGTGCGTTTTGATGAAGTGTTAAGAGTTTTCCCTTTGCTTCCTAAATCATATTTGAACAAGTAATTAAAGTGATTAAAGTAATAAGAGTTTTAAAGAGAATATTAACCGATTCAGATATAATAGATCTGTACGGTATGTATTGTGATTTTTATAAAAATATACAATAATTTAGATAGCATTTTACGCAATTTGTTAGTTGCTGAAAACGCGGAAATAATGTGAAATATTTTCCCGGTATGGAGAACAACAAACAGAGCGACACTGTTACCGGGAGCAATTTTTGAATTAAAAACATACGATTATGAAAACTTTAGAATTGTACAACAAGATCAAAGAATTAGGCATTAATGCGGAAATGATATCTATGTTTTCTTATAGAATTAATAAGGATAAGAGATTTAATACGATAGAAGTATTAGAGGCTCCATCTATTGAATTAATTGAATTATGTGATTCTTATAACTGTAGATTAATGGCAAACATTTTGAATAAAAAAAATGAATATGGAGAATTTGATCAGGTGGTAGTCTATGAAGTTTATCCGATTAATCTGAATGATATAGAGTTTGTATAATAAAAATTTTTTCAATTATGACACATAAAGAAATAGAAAACAAATTTGGCTGGTGGGGAGATATTATCAGAGAAAACCATGATAGATACGCTTATGTTAGACAACATTGTTCTAATAATGTTTGCGATTTAAAGCCTATAACTTATAGTGCTTTGTGGAATTTATTGCTGCATTCTGAGGCGAATGATCTTTACTACTACAATGAAAATCATGCGATAGACGAAACGTGTGTGTTTTATGAGTTCTACTATGATCTCGGTTTTGAACTTCCAGAAGATAGAGGTCTTGATATGAATTATTATCCACATATTTGTATTGAACTGAATGACAGTGATAGATATGAAGGATATATTGATATTTTCATGTTGGACGAATGGGATGCCTCCGAAGATATGACGGATGAGGATAAAGAACGATTTGATGCAATACGAAAAAAATCTCCTATTACATTGATTAATAATTTGAAATAATGGGAACGAACAATAAACAAGCTATCCTGGAAGGTCGTAAATGGGATGTTATAGAGAGTGTTGACGGATATTTTTCCGGGGAAAAGAACGGAGTTATCATACAAGGAACGACAATGAGTGATCTGTATGAAAAATGTAAATCTTTTGATATAGCTTCGGTTATGGAGAAGATTAAGACGGGTGACAATCTGAACGACTGGGAAAAACGTTTAATAAAAGTTAATAAAAAGTTGTTGGCAAACCAATAAACTATATCTTTGCCGTATGAGAAAAAAAATACGTTGCATATTATAAAGGCTATACAATAGAGGTCACAGGAGAAAAAGACTTCATGTACCGGATAATAAAAGGTGAACGGATGGTTCTCTTTGTAGATATGTTTTACAGGTCTACAACTGATGCGCTAAAGGGCGCAATGAGGTGGGTGGACAATAATGTTAGAAAGGAGTGAATTTATGCTTTTTGGAATTGTTTTTGCTATGATAATTAGGGCTATATGTGGAAATATGTTGGACGATTGATGATTGTCATTGCATGGCTTATTGTGTTACAGATTTTATCGGAATGTTAAATATGTGTGTATATCAACTACCCATTAGGTTAAAAGTCCAAGTTGATTAGACTAAGCGTTAGGAGAGAATAGGAAACTTGATAGACAAAAGGAAAAGTATATTAATTGAGGCATTAATGAACAAATAAACACCATTATAAAAATTTAACACATAATATTTTATAACATCGTTATATAGTATTACATTTGCACCATACAGGGATAGGAACGGAGTAGCTACCTTCCGACAAGCCGAAGTCAGTACGGTTTCCCTGTTCTCCTTTTTACTGGCGAAACATAATACTGGCTAATATGCAATTAGTTTATAAATTTGACATCAACCATTCCGACAGGCTTTGCGCTATCTGCCGTGTTACGAATAACCTGTACAATCAGGCGTTGTATATCATTCGTAACGAGTTGAAAGATAACGACAGATGGCTGTTTTATCCCGACTTGGACAGGATAATGAAAAACGTCACCAACCTTGAAGGTACGGTTAATTACAGACTTGTGAAATCACACGTAGCCCAACAGACATTACGTGTGCTTGACAAGGCAATGAAGGGATATGTCAAGGCTGTAAAGGATTGGGCGAAGAATCCCGGGAAGTATAACGGTAAGCCCGAACTGCCATGCTATCACAAACGGGGAGGGATGAGCAATGCTATATATACCAACCAGTCGTGCAAGATACATGACGGGTATATAATACTTGACCGTGACTTGAAAATACCCGTTCCGCATATCTTTCCATAACTGGAGAATGGTTGTAGGTGTGCTTCTTATTACTTTGGGTGTTCACTTGATATGCCAAGGTGAAATCATAAAGTACAAGAAAGAACGTATTGAGAAAATCGAGTAACTAACAAATCCGGCTGACGGAGTAACAAAGTAGTAACCAATCATAGGTTAGATAATCAGCAATTATACTACTTTAGTACCGAGTTAGTCGGATATTAATATTTGACTATGGGAAAGAAAATTGAAATGACCGAAGATGAATTTAAGAAAATCGTTCTTATCCTCAAATGCAGCAAGAGATATGTCAACTTACCCCCTAACAATTTGTTTTTGGGGAACCTTTGGATGGTGTCCAGTAAACTGGCTGACAAGTTGTTGAAAAGAAACGGTTTTCAAATTGTCAAAGGTACAGGAAGTCGTTATACAGTAAAACCTGTGGAGGACAAAAAACTGGAAACTGACTAAAACTTTACGATTATGGCAAAAGGACTTTTTGGAGGACTGTTTGGTGGTCAAGGACTACAAATGGTTGGTAAACTTACAAAGCAGAACATGGAGAAGCTTCAAGCGTCAAAACCCCATGACGAAAAGAACTCGGAAGATTCACCTCTCCGCAAATTACGTGACGCAATCAAAAAGTAATCTCGAAGCCTCATTGGAAAATCCAGTGGGGCTTTATTTTTCAGATTGTTTTCCTCCTAAATTTTTCCTATATTCAAGTATTAAAATATGAACACATTTTACGGAATCAGCTTTGCAATATACTTTATACTTATTACCCTTGTATTGACCACATTCATATATGGCTTAAAAAGGGATAAATATAAGTTTTGGAAGTGGGTGATTATAACATTATCTTACTTCATATTTGTTATTATTTACACAATTTTTTGTTTACGGTAATGGAAAAGGTAGAAGTAGGAACCCTTGACGAACACGAACTGTTTGAATACAGGGGAGTAATCTATGAGATTTTATATAAGACGGATTATTGTGTCCGTTGCCAATACCCGAATGACAAATACCGTTACAGGGATAAATGGAAATATCTCTATACCGAGTTTAGTTTATGGACAAAAGTGAACAAGATATGAAAACACTGGTTTTTGATGTAATGCTTGACGGGCGGTTTGTACATACGTTCAGATACCAATATTGCCCGTTGTTTCCGATAGACGAACAGGAACTGGAGAAGTTTGTTACCGACAGACTTCCTACATTGAAAGGTAAAGATTTTAAAATAGTATTTTGATATGAAACAGACAGTAAAAGAAGCAGCGAAGGAAAATATCCTATTTAATCATAGGACAGTTGACAGAACTTTGTTTGGTAAAGATTTGGCAAAGTTTGGAGAGATGAATTTCGTTCAAGGTGCCGAATGGCAGTCGAAGCAATCTCCTTGGATAAGTGTTAATGAACGGTTGCCGGAACCAAACAAGCTTGTCCTTTGCAGAATGGTATCAAATGGAGCTATTGTTAGTGGCTATATCGTTGTTTCATCCGGGAGATCGCCATACGTTGCGACAGACGGAGGATTTGAATTTGAAGATTGGAACGGCTACGAGTGTGACATGTGGATGTACATCCCGTCTTTTGACGAGATACTCGAAGAAAATAGGGATGTATTGGAACGGATTAAAGAGAAAGGAAATTAAACATGGAAGTAAAGAACGGAATAATAATTGATGGAGTGCTGCATGAAATGGTTGAACTGATTGATGCGCGCTGTCTGGATTTTGATTGCAGTAAATGTTCGTTGAATAAAGAATGCAATGAGTGTAAGATGGAGCATGAATCATACCTGTGTAATGTGATGGGATGTTTCTTCTTTGTCTGTCGTGGTAAAGTAACGGATATTAAAACGGAGGAGGAAAATAAATGAAACAGGTATTGTCATTTGATCAGACGAAACATTTACAAGAACTTGGATTATACCATATCTACACCTTGCCGGATATTCTCGACAAGTTACCTTGTTTCATCGGCAATGAAGTGCTGACCATCAAAAAATTTGCAGATAGCTATACATGCTTGTATGTGGAATCTTATACTAGGTCTATCGGAAATATCACAGAAGGAAAAGAACTTATTGATTCAGCCTACGAAATGTTGTGCTGGTGCATTGAAAACGGATATGTTAAAGTTGGAAAGGATGAATAACTATGGAAAATCATTTTAAAAATGTATTTGGTGTATATGATGGTTTACATACTGATACTTTAAGGCATATTCCCGAAATTAGTTGTTATAACCATAACTACTATATAGGATTGAAAAGGGAAAACAGTACGATACATGATTTGCTTTTTGCAGAAAGTAATGATGATAATCTTACAGAGTGGTATATCGTTCTTGGAAATTGTATCAAATATATTGGATATGAGTATTCAGACGAAGGAGTGATTAATTTATCGGAGGAATAACTATGGGATTTACAACACCGTGTTTTATACGCAAAAATACACAGGAACTTCGGAGAGGGCTGGAAGAATTGGGGTATTCACATGGTAAGCCTAAATATTATGCAGATGATGATAACAAGTATGATTTTATTATGTGTCATAATGGAATATACTTTTTACTATCCCAAAAGAATCATGTGATAAGAAATGGGCATCCTTTGAAAAAACGTGGAAGTGTTGATTGCGGAACGAACGAGGAACTTTTCCTAGCTATAGCTGCATTGAGGGATGATACAGACAAGTACCAATGGTTTACCGATGGGGATAAGTGGATTCTGTGTCCTAAAACCAAGTTCTCTACCTATTTGGTCTACTATCATATTGATGTCAATACGGATACCGTTCACAAGGCTACCGTAAATGAACTGATTGAACATTTTAAAACAAAGGAGGAACAATGAAAGTAAGAATAAAAAGAAAAATTCAAAAAAGACCATTCCTATACAATGTAGGACAAGTTTTTAAAGCTTGCGATTGGCTTACTGAAATTCAGCGTGGAAATATAGTTTGGCATCGGTATCATTCATTCGGTACTATTACTAAACGTTTGTTAAAATAAATGATTAAACAATGAAAGCAAGAGTAAAATCAACAGGAGTTTTGGTAGATGTAACTCCCCAATTAAACATCAACTCTCAACATAACAATAATTATTTATATGTATGTGATAACATGGTTTACAGAGAATGCGAACTTGATTTTTCAGCTATTGATTGGGAACAACGTAGGTACGAATTAGCGAAAGATATTATTAAGGCCGTTATAGCAGAAGATCGTGGGGGTAATTCTGGTGCAATCGTTAAATATGCGGTTAATTGCGCTGATGCACTAATTAAAAGATTAAAGGAGGTAAATAATGAATAGCATACAGACACAAACACTTTCCATTAACGGAGATGGAGGTGGTGAAGCGTATATTGACTTTTGTGATGGACAATTATGTGTTTCTGTTGTCATAGAAGGGAAACAGGCGGATTTTCATTTTTAGCCTGTTACTTTAGGAATGTTTGCCCATGCTTATAAGTTGCATTGTGAAGAGTGTGAAAATAATAGAAAGAATAACTATGAAAGTATTAAGATATAAAACTCCTGTCGCTCGTAAAGAGCACAGGTGCAATTTTTGCGGTGGAGTAATTTCCGTTGGAGAAAAATACAACAGACAGACCAATGTTTATGACGGTTGTATTTATGACTGGGTATCCCACTGTGAATGTTCCGAGTTAGCCTATGAACTTGATATGTATGATGATTGTGACGAAGGACTTGATGGTGATGGGTTTGTTGACAGCCTAAATCAGTATGTTTACGACAATCATTATGACGATAAAATAGATGATATTGCGAAGGATTGGCAATTACCACGTTATGAATTAGTAAAGAAAGTGTTGAATGAATTAAAAAAGAAATAGTTATGACCGAAGAATTTGTGACATTAGAAACAGCGAAGTTGCTGAAAGAGAAAGGGTTTAATGAGTATTGCAAAGATATTATTAAAGAGGACAATAATCGGATAATGCAATCTGTGTTCCGAACAAATAAGAATTTGCCAAAATTGTGTTATAGTCGTCCCACTCAGTCCGTTGCACAAAAGTGGCTTCGTGAAATAAGAGGTGTGTATGTATATGTAGAACCTGTTATTGGAAAAAGATGGACGCTTTCTTTTTGTGATTTCAATGTTCCAACAGAAGAAAGCGACTGGATGGAGAACGAAATAAACAAAGGGAATGGATATAAAGTATATGTCACCTACGAAGACGCACTTGAAGCCGGAATACAAGAAGCATTAAAACTTATATGATTATGAAAACAATTATACTTACAATTATATGTATTATCGCCCTATTGTGGGTTGGAGATCTAACAATTACATTTAAGCCGTTTTCCATCTCGTTTCCTGGTTGGCATAAGGCTTTAGGTATCATCCTGTTTGTATTTGCAATGGCGGTGTATAACATTGGAGAATACGCTAAGGGGTACAAGCATGGTTTTGATGATGGAGCAAAGGAATGTATTGAAGCGATTAAGGGAAATGGAAAGAAATGACATTAATTTCCCGTTACTCCGTATATTTAATGGAGTAACGGGGCGATATGAACTTCTTTTTGACGATATGTCCATAGATGCTTATGGTCGTGTAAGGGATAGCAGTGGTTGTGTTGTAGAATGGTTTACAGGCGTGTTTGACATGAACGGAATACCATTGTTTGAAAACGACATAATCATGCCTGTAAAGGACGGAATAAGCCAATACAGGCGCATCTGGAGAACGGTAGGTGGATTTGTACTAAGCAGGAGCAATGATGTGAAAGGACTGTCCAAATTGGATATGCTTGGTGCGGACTATCTTGTGAACGAACGTGTGCAGCAATACATATCTGATGGATGCGTAAAGGTGGGTTCTGCAACAATTGATCTTGACCTGTTAAAAGGGAGAACGAAAGAAGAGATTATTAGGAATTTGTCTAGGAGAGTAAGATGAAAGATAAAATGCTAGAGGAAAGTTTGAACAATTTCTACAGGACGTTTCTTATTTGGGTGATAAGATGTTATCCTATATTGTTCTGTCTTGCGATACTTGTCCATCAGTGTGAGGTTATACACTCTGTTGGAACAGGTGATATCATTGAGTATTATGATGGTGACACATTGGAGTATATTCAGTATGCCACTCCGTTTTCGGACAAGTACCTTACCATATTCTTTAACGCCAAACTGTTTAATGCAATATTGTTCTATGTATTGTCAAAGGTATTTTTATTTTGTATATACCATAGAGTATTTGTCATTGAAATGTTTATATACGCAATACTGGATATTGTATTTAATAATGTGGTGTTTGAGGATGCACATTTGATTAATGCGATATACTATACATCAATTGGTTTTGTTACTGTTGGATTCTTTATTGCATTATACTTGACACTGTCCAAAATTTTGTGTAAATGGAAACAGGATTCAGCTGTAAGTTTGTTCTTATATCTGGATTCTGTTTTCAAAAATAAGCATAAATTGATT
>OJOY01000287.1_pt1 | contig 30347 bp, 18 predicted proteins | sample 1598361 | NCBI WGS metagenome assembly OJOY01 (sample SAMN03922472, study PRJEB24848) | human gut metagenome | isolation source: stool sample | host: Homo sapiens | place: Germany | collected 2010-11 | reverse complement strand
GAACCTTTTTTTGCCGCATGCCGCAGCTCCGCTTCAATCCAATCCCCTTTTTGTCAATCTACATCAAATGGATTTTGCGCAGCAGGACAAAGACGGCAATAACTTCCAGCCTCCCCAAAACCATGACAAACGACAGGATATATTTTACAAAAGGCGTAAATCCGGCAAAACTACCGGCCGGTCCGGTTGCCTCGGTCAGGCCCAGGCCGGAGTTGGTTATATTGCCCGCAACCGCGCCGAGCGCCGTAACAAAGTCTACTCCCGTCATGGAAATAATCAGCGTAAACAGCATAATGGCAAGCAAAAAGCCGAATGCCATGACGAACACCGAAGAAACGATATTGTCGTCGATGACCTTTCCGCCGGCTTTCATAACCGTTACCTGGCTTGGCGAGAGGGAATTGGTTGCGTTCTTTTTGAAAAAGGCCATAATGACCTGCCAGCGGAAAATTTTAATTGAACCGGTTGTCGAACCCGTACAGCCGCCGTGCAGGAATAAAATGAAGAAAACAGCGACAGCCCATGTACCCCACTGGATAAAATCATATGAGGAAAAACCGGTTGTCGTCATAGCCGAAATCATATTAAAAGAGGCTCTCCGGAATGCCGTAACAAACGGAATGTCTGAGGTATAGGCATAAAATGCGCTGATAATCAGGATATACCAGAAAACCAGTTTCAAAAACGTATTGACCTGATTGTTTTCAATAACGGAAGCAAAGCTTCGCTTTTTCGCAATTAAAACAAAATAGGTCATCGGCAGCGACCCCAGCAGCATAAAAATGCCGATAATGGTTTCAATCATCGGGCTGTCAAAATAAGCGACGGAATTGTTTTTTGTAGAAAGTCCGCCCGTGCACAGCGTCGCCAGCGCATGGCATATTGCGTCAAACCAGTTCATGCCCGCCCATTTCAGCAAAACTGCGCAAATGATGTTCAGCAAGACATATACCAGAATAATGTCCTTGGCGATATAGCGGATTTTGGGCAGGAATTTTTCTTCAATGTCAGAGTTTTCCTTGTTGAAGATGTGCATGCCGCCGATTCCCAGAAAAGGCATCAGCGCGACCGCAAAAATGACGATGCCGACGCCGCTGATGCCGTTAAGCACGGCGCGCCAGAACAAGACGGATTTTGGCTGCGCCTCAACATTGCTTAAAATGGTCGAACCTGTGGTCGTCAGGCCTGATGTCGCTTCAAACAAAGCGTCGGCGTAAGTTTGAATGTCTCCGTTGCCGTAAAGGGGGAGGGCACAGATAAGCGGGCAGGCAAACCAGCATATAACGGTAATCAGATATCCTTGGAGGATAGAGATGTTTTTTATTTTGCCGTAATTTGCCAGAAACAGCGACCCGCCGATAAACATCGTCAGAATGCTGTTTTGGATAAAAATGGCATCAAACGAACCGGTGTAGTATTTCAATGCCGCTGCCGGCAGCAGCATCAATGCTCCCAAAACGAAAATGATAAACCCGTTAATCATCAAAACCGGCTGCCACATTGCTGTCTGAACCCTTATATTGTTAAAATCGTTGCCCAATTCCGCATCATAATATAGCCCTGCGCAAAAACTTTCAATGCTGTCGGCAGGTTATCCACCTCAGCTGCTGTTCTCCGCCCGCCCGGACGCCGTTGTCCACTTTCCCCGTCCGCACGCCGCACAGCCTTCCTCCGGTTTCTCAGCTTTTCCCGTCCGGCTGGCCCTCGCCGTTTCCCGTTTTCCGGTCTGACTCTCTTACGTCCATAAAAAAAGCTCCCCGCAGGGAGCCGAAAATCAAAAACTTACTCAAAATAGCGCGCATCAGGCGTATTTTGCAAAAAGTTTCTGAATTTTCCGTGTGAACACGGAGTATACGCACCGCCGATAAAATCGGCATACGCACCGAGCAGGGAGGTAATTCCTCTGTCATACTCTTCCGGCGTATATGATGCGCGTGCGAACAAATCCGACAGGATAATGTTGGCAACAGCTTCTTCATGGTCAATGCCGTACAGGATTTCCTGATAGTTCGGCCACCCCATGTTGGAGTAGTTGACGATAATATCCCGGAACTTTTCCCAGTCCGCTCCGAAAACGCCGGGCATGGCATAACGCTCCGGCTTTGCGGATTTGGTAACGCCGTTGAAGCGTACCGTATCCTTCTTAAGAGGGCCGAGGCTGGCAGCGATATAGCCGAGGTAAATTTCGGATATTTTCGCTTCCGGCACTGCCGCTAAGGTTTTCGGCAGGAAAATCGGGCAATGCGCCAACACGAGGTTGACTTTGACTGCGGCAAATTTTTCCTGCTTCAGCTGCCACATCCACTCCGCCAGCAATCGTTTGTCATAGAACGGATTGCCCGAACAGATGACAAACGTTACTTCTTTCAGCCCCTGAGATACCGCAAAATTGTATATCTCAATCAGGTTGCCTTCGGAATCGTCGTCTTCGCACGGGGTATAATTCCTGTATGCATACTGCGTGCCGGTCAAAAGGCTCATCAGTTTGTAATACGTATCATACTCCGTTTTGCGGATAAGCCCTTCTTCACGGTAAAAAAGCTTCTGGAACAAACCCTTGTTACCTTCTTTTCCGGAAGAAAGGAACGGCAGCACGCGTCCTGTCTGCTTTGCATAAAAGCGTAAGATTTCAAACGCAAACAGCGGCGCCGTCATCATTCCGCTGAAACAATACAGGAACGGATGTATCATATTCTTCGGCAGGTCATACAATGAGCATACGACCGCTTTGGAAGTTCCGCCCTGCGCATTCGGGTATTTAAATTCCGACCCGGGTTTCAATCCGCCGATTTCTTCCGCATAGCGTAAAGTATCCATATCAGTGGTAACCGGACGGGGTTTTGATACCTTGACGCGTTCAGCCATAAATCTGCGGCCTGCGGCGTTGCATTTAAATTCATTACTCTTTAATAAAGCCATAAACTGCTCGCGGTTCGTGTCCACGAATTCAAAATAATTTTTCATAATCCTTAATTTAAATTATACTTAATTAGGCCTTAAGAATACCATATTTTAAAGGTTTTGTCAAACATATTTCTGCCGGCTTTTCTCCCTCCGCCGGTTTCCGCCCGGCTGTTCATCGCCCCGTTTCCCGCCGCCTCAGAATGAAATCCGCCACCAGACGAACGCCGAAAGAAACGCAAACGCCGCAATCAGCGCCAGCCCTGCACCGCAGGCAAAAGTTTTCCCCGTCCGCCGTCCGGCATCCGAGAGTTTGTCAAAAAATTGTGCCAGCAGCAGCGCAACCGGCAGCGTGATAATTGCGACATAGCGAAAATCCTGATTACACATATACGGGTGCTTAAGGCCGAACATAATCTGCCCGGCGATAATCCCCGCCAGTAAAATCATTGTCAGCCAGAATGCCTGTGTCTGCCGTTTCTTGACGCCAAGATAAGCGGCCGCAACAACCGCCAAAACCAGCAAGGCTTTATAAATCAGAACCAGCGCCGTAATCAGCCCCATAATGTCCGCCCCGCGCATAGAGAAGTCCCATTGCCCGAACAGCGCTGTTTTTGTCATCGTCTCCCACAGGTTAATGCCGAAATCATTATAAAACATTTGCGGATAAAACAGGGCGCCGAGCGGGTTAAACCGCTGCCACAAGCCATAGCTTTTAAGCGACAGATGTTCCTGCGGCGGCACAAAGTCAAACCCGACGTTGAGGAAATAGTGCTGATACAATGGCCAAATGCTCAGCCCGGCAACGAGCAGTATGCTGAAAACCGCGGCTTCCGCCAGCTGCCGCTTGTTCTCCGCTCCGCTTTTCAGCTGCTTGTGTATTGTCAGCAGCCGTTTGTCCTCCGTATCGTTTTTCTGCGGCTTGTTTTTTGTCTGTGTCAGCCGCCGCCCGTTTTCCGGTTTTTTTCGCTGCTGCCACAGCCGGAGGGCGATAGCCGCACCGGTCAGCGGCAGGACGATAATGCCCGAGAGTTTGGTCAACGCTGCCGCGGTGGCAAACAGCAGGATACGTGCCAGATTTTTCCGCCCGCCGTCACGGTAATAGAGCAGGGAGTAATAGACGGTTCCCGCCTGTAACGGCAGCAACAGGCAGTCGTTGTTGAAAAATCCCGCGATGGCGTTGTACGCCGGGAAGAAGCAGATAAAAGCCAGCCCGCCGAGGTATGCCGCCCGGGAAAGCCGGAAGAAACGCAAAATTTTTCCGGCCAGAAAATAATACCACAGCATATAGAAGCAAAAACAGACCTGTGTCGCTTCCGCCGCCAGCTGCATATTGGCACCGGCGCCCATTGCAGGCAATTCCGCGTTCAACATTCCGGTTTCCAGAACCGTCGCCAGCCGCATTTCTCCCGCTGCCAGCAGAAAATGCAAAATCGGGTGGTAGGTCGAATAGCTCGGGCGGGTCAATAGCGGATTTTCCTGCCAGAACAGAAAGTTGTTTTCCAAAATATATTCGATATAGTTAAAACACGATGCAAAGTCGTATTGTACGTCGGTATGTCCGGTATTGGTGATAAATGAGAGGTTGAAATACGCCGCCGCCAAAATAATCAGCCGTCCGTATTCGGTTACCTTCTCATTGCCTGAGTTGCCGTTTTTTGCCTCATTGTTAGGCATCCCGTCGTTGTCGTAAAGTCGTTTCAGCAGTCCGCCCGCTGCCAGAAAAGCCGCAAATATCCAGACGCTCCATATTTGCGCCGGAAGAGCAAACGCGCCTGCCGCGGCAATACCGGCGCACAGTCCCCAGGCCGCCGTCCTTTTTCCATTAAGCCCGAGCGGGTTTAACGCCATGGTCAGCCCGAGCGCCAGCCATAAGTTCAGCTTAGACGCACTAAATCCGTATATGCCGGCTGTCAGCGTGGCCGTGAAAAACAGCGCCGCCGCCCCAAAAAAACTCAAAACCGGAAATTTCAGCATTTGTCTCTCTCCGAAAAACGGCCTTTCGTAGTAACGCGTCTCAACCAGAAAGTTGAGAGTTGCCCCAAGGCCGGAAATCATTTAAAATCAGATAACAGCCTTTTAAACCTCAAGTCAAGCCTGAAGATAAAACACACACACGCCGCTTTGATTTTTGTTTTACAGGGATTTATGCTGTTTGCCTGCCATGTGCATGCTGATTTTTTCTCGCCGCGGGCGCGCTAAAAAAATCTTGCTAAGCCCCGAAAAGTATGCTAAAGTATATTAAATTATGTAAAAAAAAGCCTGAAAGAGGTCTGCTATGGGGATAAAGGAGATTTTGCAAAAGCAGGACAAAGAAGCCGCCGATGCCGTTATGGATACCGGGCACTACCGGCGCGAAGCCGGTGTCCGCCATATCAAAGACATTGTTAAAAATCCGCTGAACCGCCTGCGGATAGAATTTTCCGAAAAATTCCTCGGCGCCAAAAGTAAAGAAGATATAAGCGAAGAATATGTCCGTGATTTGCAGAACCGGCTGGAGCCGATGTTTCAGGACAGTGAGGATAAGAAAGCCGTATTCGCGTCCCATCGCGAGAATTTTGAGCATTTTCTGCAAACCGGTGACCTTAAAACGCCGTTGAACCTGAAAGACGAAGAATCGCAGTTTTTCTGGGGAACGGCTTTGGCGTTATATGCCGTCCGTCCTGAAATGCAGGAAAAATGGGACCGGCGCAATCAGGCAGACCGTATTTCGCACAGTACAATCTGGCGCCGCATCGCTTCGTCGTCATATATGCAGCAGGAACTGCAGCGCCATGCACATATTGTCGAAAGCGCGGTGGAAAATCAGGATACCAGGCTGGTATGGAGCGAAAACGGCTACCCGAATATCAGCTATTGTTTTGTTCCCGAACAAAATCTTATCATTGACGACATGTTATGGACGCTTGTTGCCGGTGTTGATGCAGCTGCAACGGCTATGAATCACGAAATAGCCCATTCCAAAGGGACGCAGTTTACCAATTCTCCGCGGATGGAGGAAATTCAAAAACAGCAGGAAGCTTTGGTTAAGGAAATGGAAGAAGCCGCGGCGCGCAACGATATGCCGGCATGGAAGGCCTCGGCAAAAAAGGCGGCGCGCCTGAAAGCCGAGTATACTTACCGTTTTTACTTTTTCGACGAACTGGAAAATATGTATGCCAACCGTTATGCGGTCAATTTCGGCGGCGATTTTGACCGGGCGCATTTAAACGAGCTTGAGGCGGATATCAATGTCGGCCGTAAATATGTGGCACCGTTGAAAATGGAAGATGCCGAAAAGGAAATGGCCGCCAGCGCCGAAAAACGCATTGCTCACGTCAAGGCCATTGCCCGCAACAGTTTTTTTGCCAATAACGGTCTGATAGAAAACCACAAAATGGAAGATTGGCACAGTCTGAACCTGTATCCGGAACTTTTGAGCGGCATAGATACCGACGGCCGCAAAATGGGAGCCGCCGAATGTTTTGAACGCATCCGCGAAATCTGCGATAAGTTTGAAACCTCTCAGCCGAACAAAGGGTTGAAAATCCTGAATGAAACGATTTATAACAAACGGATGACGGCAATGAGCCGCCGCCGTGTCGCCATGACGGATGAGTTTTTTGACCTGTTTGTCGCTCCGCACATGGAAGATATATATAAAGCGGCGGAGAAACAGCTGGAAGATCAGGTCAGCCGGATGCAGAATCAGCAGCAGTCCGGTCAGAATGGTTCGTCTTCTCAGCAGGGAGAACAGGGTGAAGGGCAAGGCACCTCAAACCGGCAGCAAGGCAGTGCTCAAAACCAGCAACAGGGGAACTCGGGGCAACAACAGAACAGTTCCTCCGCACAGCCGAACCAGTCTCAGGGCGGACAGGAACAAGGGCAGCCTCAACAGTCACAAAGCGGGCAAGGGCAACCTCAACAGTCACAAAGCGGGCAGGGGCAGTCTCAGTCAGGGCAGGGTGCCGGTAGCGGAATGCCCGGTATGCCGCCTTTGCCGACTCCGCCGATGGGAAACCAAAATCAGCAAGGCAGGGGTTCCGGCAATGAAACAGGACAGCAGCAAAGCAACACCGGTCAGCAGCAGTCAGATAACGACCAGTCCGGCTCTCCGCAGTCCTCCGGCAACTCCAATCAATCGCAGCAGCACGGTAACTCCGGCAGTCGGTCTGCCGATAGCCAATCCGACGCTCAGCACTCTTCCGACAACACGCAGCAGGGTTCCTCCGGTGCTCGGCAATCCTCGTCCGGCTCTCCGCAGTCCTCCGGCAACTCCGGCCAATCGCAGCAGCACAGTAACTCCGGCTTTCCCGATACCGGTCAGTTCCGCCTGCCGAATACCGACATTTATCAGCCGCGCCTCAGCGACGGGCAGATAAAAGAGTTGCTGGAAAAGGCAGAGAGCATCCGCGAATTGAAAAGGCAGGCCGGCGAAAACGGCATGAAGGCCAATGATTTGCCCAATCACGGCGACAGTGCTGATAGTCGCGGTGCGCCGCAGGAAAGCGGTGCGTTAAACAGTCAGCAACACGGGCGCAGTGAAAACAGCCTGGAGGATTATCTGCCGCAAAACGATATGCCGAGCCTGATTTCGATTGATGATATGGTCAAGCTCAGCGAAGACAATATGCAGGCTGCACGCTTTTACCGCGAAGGCAATTGGGACGAATATCAGAAATATATCGCGCAGTATTCCAACGAAATAGCCCAGGCGAAAAAGCTTATCGGCGAAATCATCAAACAAAACAAGTTTGACAGCGTCCGCCGCGGCCACGAACGGACCAAGGAAAAAATGACCCAAATTCCGGTTCAGGGCGGTCGCACCATAGATTTGCAGCGCCACGTCGCCCTCCAGCAGAAGCTTCGCCGCGGCGACCCGAACATCGGCAAAAAGGATTTGGAGCGTTTCCGCACCCGTTATAAATACTCTGAAGACGAGAAAATCAAAGAAGTACAGCTTCCGCAGTCTAATTTCGGAATCCTCATTGACGGTTCCGGTTCCATGACCGGCAGGCCGTTTGACAACGCTTTGGCCATCTCCTGCATTTTGTATGAAGCCGCGCGCAGTTTTAAGGAAATCAACGTCTATATTTATATGATGGGCGAGCCTTACCCGCTGACTGTAGCGCTCCCCGACGACAAAACCAAAGAGATTGCGAAACGTCTGGAAAGCGTTCGCCGGGGGCAGGGCGGCTGCAACGACTTTTTGATTCCGGCGGTAAAGGAGTTTTTGAAGGATGTTTCCTCGGATATGGCAAAGCACCCTCATGTCAAGAGCGGCTTTACCCATATCTTTTCCGTAACTGACGGCGGCAACAACGACTACGGTTCGACCGATGTCAACGGCTGTCTGAAAACCATGCTGGAGAAAAACGAACAGCTGACGTTCGACAGTTTCTTTATGGATCAGGGGGAAAGCAATTATACCAAGCCGCTGGTCAGGGAAATGCAGGCTAAGGGCTGCGATCGGATAGATTATGTCGACGGCATCGTTTCCGGCGACCAGATACCCGGAAAAATTATGGAGATGTTGAAAAAAAGGATGAAACACAGTCAGATAAAAGAGCCGATGACCAACGGCGTTAAGGAAAAACTAATAATTGAAACCTTAAAATCCCTGAAAAGGCGCTGATATTTGGATTTAAGCCGCGGCAGCCGCGTTTCCGCTCTTGCCCGGCAGCAAAAAATATGTTAAAATAAAACAATGGGCAGCCATGATAATTAAAGGAGAAAAGTAATGGCGAAAATTTATAAGCATAAATTCGGTACCGAGGAATTTCCCGTTCCCATCGCCGACAAAATTACCGGAAAGATTACCTGGCTGGCATCGGAAGAGGACGCAATTTATATCCCGACTATGCGCGACGAACCGAAAGAAGCCGTCTACGGCCGCCTCATCCGCAATGTTGTAACCGACCCGACGATGATGAAAGATATGACCGAAATGCTGTTGCGCCTGGACAAGGGGCGTACCCCGGAGGAAAGCAAAAGCTACGGCTATACGACAATGGGAGCTCCCGGTAACGGTAAGACTTACCTGACCAAGGCCATCGGCGCTTTGGTTCACCCGAAAGGCGCGCTGGTTGTCGACTGCAACAATATAGATAATCCCGACGAACTGTACAAGGTAACGACGTTCAGCGTTGACGAAACCCGCAAACAGCGCAAGATTGACGCCCGCGTCAAAATGGGCAATATGGACCCGGAACAGGCATTGTCCCAAAATGCCGTCGCTTACATGAAAAAGATGTTCGGAAATGATGTCGTAACGCAGGAAACCCGCGACGGAAAGCGCATCACGGCGATTGACTGGAACGCGGTCAAAGGCGATTCGGCTTTTGTTGAAGGCGTGATAGACAAAGTGATGGAAATGGAAAACATTCCGTATGAAAAAGATCAGAGTTCTTTGGGTTTCGTCGTTTCCAACGGCCCGTTGCTGCGGGCGCTGGTGGATCCGGATTCCCCCGACTACGGCCGCATGGTCATCCGCGATGAGTCGAACCGCGGCCCTGTGGTTGACGCATGGCTCAAAATTGAGGCCTTTTTCTCTGAACCCGGAGCCGATGAACTGAAACTCAAGGGAGAAGACGACAAGGAGTTTACGATTAAGCGGTCGGATATTCCCGAAACCTTTATGTTTCTCGGTACCGCCAATCAGGCGACCGAGGATATGGGCTCAAGCGCCAAAGAACTGACCAAGCCGATGATTTCCCGTCAGGGTATGGGGATTGACATCCGCCAGATAGCCGACGCGGAAAAGGCCGACTACCTGTCGCGTACCTTAAAGCACCTGACCGGCGTGCCGGCATACCACGTTTATATGATGGATCCGGAAACGTTTGACCGCAATCCCGAACAGCTTGCCGAAACGCTGATGTATTTCCGCACTGTCGGGCTGACGCCGGAAGAAAAGAAAAAGATTCCGCAGGAAGAATTGTTTAATATCCGGCATATAGACCGCACAATTAAAGTTGCGACGCAATACGGAGCCCTGCTTTCCGAAGCCGAAAACATCATCACCAAAGCCGCCAAGGACGAAACGCTGCCCGAACGCTATACCTCGTATCTGGAAAATCAGGCAGTCGTTGACCTGCGTTATGTGTTCAAGCTTTATCAGCACGCCAAGATTGACCAGCCGCGCGGCAAGTCGTCCGGCGCCGGGATTTTCTCCAAGCTCGGCCGCGCCGTCAAGCCGCAGACGCAGGAAGAGGTGGCGTGGGAGCTGAACAAGCGTATTGCCCGCCGAGAAAAGGAACAGCTTCTGGTGCGCGGCACAAGGCTTGAAAACGAAGTCGCCGTCAAATTAAAGGATATGATAATCCCTGACAGCATCAACAGCCTGTTGCGTGATTCGGAAGACCGCAAAGCGGATTATGAAAAGATTGAGGGGTTGTGGAAGTCTTTGCAGCAGACGGCCAAAGGGCTGAATTTTGAATTTGCCGGCTATGTCGGCGAAGATTCCGTTGCCAAGACTTACAATGCCCGCCCCGAAGACCTGCCGAGTGTTGCCCTTGACGAGATTAAGGAAGTGCTGATAGCGTCCATCCGCGAGGAGTACAAGGACGAATTGCAGGGGCAGAAACTGTCCGCCGAAGACGTGTTTGACGACAATACGCTGCTGGAAGCGACGCAGATGCTGGCCAGGGAAAACGAGGGGCAGAGTATTTTCGTCCCGAACTATGATTTGGAAACCACGGCCGAAAAGCCTTTGAAACAGGTGTATATGGCTCCGGTTCACGGCGAGGGTGCGAGGATTGACCGCGAGAGCCTGATTAATGCCAACCAGTTTGCCGACAGCTTTATCATCAAGAGTATGCGCAGCCACAATATCAAAAAATATGCCAAAGAGGCGCCGCATCTGGATGTTGATGCGTATCTGGAAGAGCTGGCGCAATACGGCGAGGACTGCGTAAACAACGGAAAAATGAGCTGCGAAATTGCCTCTGACAAAAACGACGCCTTTTTCACCACCGTTGTCTTTGTCAATGACCGCGAGAACCAAAAGACCGGAGTCGCCGGAATAGTCTATAACAAAGCCAATCAGAATACGTTGATTCTGGCCGACTTTGACGTCAGCGACGACGATAAGGCCAAATTGAGCAAAAGCGGCGTCTTTTACGTCAACCTGAACGAGGTCAACAAGACCGGCGAATATGAAATTATCGGCAATTACCTGAGCAAACAGACGATGATGCACGAAGGGGTTACCAATGCGCATGTCGTATCGTCGCTGATGCTGCGCATTGACACAGAAATGGGAATGGGCAGCAGCGGGGATGAAAATGCCGTGGAATTTTGCTATTTTCTGCAAAATATGGGCGAAAACGAAAAGCAGAACATTGATGCTTTGCAGTTGACGAACGTCGAATACGAAAAAGGCCTGCCGGTAAAAGTGGCATTGAACAAAAAACTGAATGGGAGATAAGCATTATGGAAAAGCGTTATGACAAAGGGCAGATAGAAACCGTCGTGCTGCAGGCTGTATTGGCCCGCCCGTATAAGGAATTCGGCGGCTGCCGGATATATCCGCTTCATGCCGAGGGGGAAGAGGCCGTCGTCAAAAATCTTGCGGGCAGCCGTGAGGTAACGACACTTGCCGAGCTGGAAGATGCTGTCAATGCGCCGGAAGTGGCAAACGTCTTTATCGGTCGTTTTGCTGCCGTTACGTCCAAAGGGATGAAAAACGTCTTGTCCCGAACGTCGCTGGCAAAAGATATTTTCTGCGCGTTTGAAATCAGGGAATAAGAAAAACGGGGGTGGCGATGAAACTGGAAATAACCAATCCGCAAAGCCCTCTGCACTGCAGCGTCATGCTGCAGGAGCGCCGCAAGTCCGGCGTTCCGTTGACGCCGGATTTCTGCCGCGAAATTCTGACGTCGTCCGCTAACCAGAGCGTTGCCGGAAAACTGCTGGATATGATAGAGAACCGTTTATCTGCCGCGCCGCAGGAGATAGACGCATACCTGCCTTATGTTGAAGCGATGGTTTCCCGGACGGTCGCCACGCCGAAAATTATCGAAAAAGCAGCCAACCTTGTCAATGAATTTTTCCCGTATGACAATTATACTGCCGAAGAATACGCTTTTTCCTGTCGCTTTGCGGCATTGAAAAAGCACACTGCAAATTCGATATGCATTGCGCAGAAACTGTTGAAACGCGTTAAAAACGGCGTCCGCGGCGATGCCGGGACGGTATATAACCCCGAAAATCCCCGTTTTAATCTTGATGCCGGCATTTACTCGGCATATCCTGAAAGGCTGGCTCCCGATATGGTGCGAATGCTGCGCGGCTTTTGCCGGAGCGGCAGTATCCGTCCCGATACACTTTCCGGCCCCGGTATCCAATCCGACACCCCTTCCAACCCCGGCTCCGGTATCCAATCCGACACACCCTCCAATCCCGGCCTCGGTATCCGTCCCGATACACCTTCCGGCTCCGGTATCCGTCCCGGCCTTTATGATGACGCACCGTCTGCTGCCGATATCTTTCTGATGGGGGAAATGGGCGATTTGCTTGCTCCTTGTGCTGCGGTGCTGCTGCAATCCAATCCCGGCGACATATTTGATGTTGTAGCCTGGCTCGGCATGGCGGCGGCGGAATTGTCTTCTCCGGCGCAAAAAGATGCCTGTGCCGGCTGCCAGAAGCGTATTTTGTACGCGCTCCGCAATGTGCGGGAAGTGCCGCCCGAAATGCTGCATGGCGAAAAGGCGTTGTTCCCGCTGCTGCTTGATGCAGTCGGTGTCCGTCCGGCAGACAGGGAATTTCCCGCTTTAGCGCGCCAGGGAAAAGAGATTTACGCCGGGTTCTTGCCTCTGATGTGCCGGTTTCATTTTGTCGAGGCTTTTCTCCCCCGGCTTTTGGAACAGAGGGTTAACGTGAGGGCATGCCTGCAGGAGGAAAAATATCAGGGAACGCCGGAACTGCTGAATGTCAGCCTGCCGGAGCTTGCTTCCCGTGCCGGAAGCGTTGACGAAGCCGCATGGCTGCTGCATGAATGTTTTGCTTTCCGGGTCTGCCGCAATACTGTAACGCAGTGGCTGCGTTATCCGGAAACCTCCGGAGCCCGCCTCTATGAAGACTATCTGATTGCGCAAAAGGAAGGGAACGCGACTGTCAGCGAGCTTGCTGCCGCCGTCAACCGCGGCGCATTGTCCAACTTTCGCCTGATTGCCCTCGCCAATCGCGAGCCTTTTGTAAACAAGCCGCGGACAGATTTGCGCGATAACGGGCTTAAAGCGCTGTTGAACGTTTATTGCGAAGCTTACGCCCGCAAAGCGGAACCCCCGGAAGACGTTTACAAGTCGATTTATAATGTGCGTTTCGGCAAAAGCGGACGGCTGGAGCAGGATCCGCGCAAACCGCTGGAACTCTTCCGTCTGGCTGTTGCGGAACTGGGATATAAGCGCCAGCCGCCTGAATTGGCCAAACTGACGCGCCCCGGCTGCGGATATAACCGTCTGCTGCTGAAAAAGCCGTTTACGCGCTGACCTCGCAGTCTCAGCTCCCGCAGAAGCTCCGGTGCTGTGTCGTCCCGTCCCAGGCTTATATGAAACAAACGCCGGCCTTGCCGCACGTTATCAGGGCAGGAGAGGGAAGACAATTGAAAAAGGAAAGGAACCCCAATGTTGCATCCGATATTGGTTACCGCAGAAAAAAGCCCGCTGCTGACGGCGGCGGAAGTGATGAAACATCGCAACGAAAAGCGTCCGTTGACGCCGGATTTTTGCCGCGGCATATTGGCGTCGTCCGGCAATCCGGGCGTTGCTGCAAAATTGTTGCAGCGGATAGAAATGCACCTTGCCGATTATCCTGAAGAAACATCGGCATATGTGCCGGTACTTGGCGCATTATGGTTTCGCTCCCGCCATCATGCCCGAAATATGGAGGTGGTGGCGCGTATCTCCCTGAACGGTATTTCAGCCTCTCTGGCGGCGGCAGCTCCTGTGCTTTCCGCTCCGGCATCGTCGCAAGACCAAAACGCATCCGCTGCGGTTTCGATATTTCCTGCTTCGGCATCTTCTCAAAATATGACGGCATCTTCTCAAAATACGACGCCATCTTCTCAAAATACGACGGCCTCGCCTCAAAATACGCCTGCTTCTGTTTTCAAAGCCGCCGCTATGGTTCAGGGAACGGAAGCGGAAAGCGAATTGGCTGCGCTGCTGATGATGTCGGAAAATCTTTCTCCGGAGCAAATGGCGGAAGTGAAAAAACTGGCGCGCAGGCTTCCGCCTTTACCCGTTTTGACGCGGAAAAAACTGGAAGAAACCGTTTTTTTGACCAAGTTGGCAGAAGACGGCTGTCATGATGTAAAAACGGAAGTGGCAGCCAGAACCGAAGGCAATCCGGACCTGACATTCTGGGCGCAGCAGATTCTCGCCCGGCAGGGTAAACTGCAATATGATGAAAACTGCAGCGATGCCTGGAACTTCTGCGCTATGGGGTTTCTGAATATGGGCGAGCTTGGAGACTATCCGGCTTCGGAAATGTATAACCGCCTGATGCAACAGCCGGATTGTGAGATGCAGGATTATCCTTTGTCCGTTTTGGCAGGAATTGGGCATATCCGCTGTTCCGAAGGATTTGCCTCGGAACAGCGCCTTCGGGTTTTGCACCTGGTTGGGTTGTTGGAGCAGGGGAATAAGCCGGTGCGTTGGCTGCAGTATCCGGATTTGTGTTATAAGGCTGTGTCAGGATTATCGGTATCTCTGGCAACCGGCGGAGTTTGCCGTTCGGGAATGCAGGACGAAGGCATAGCCAAAGAATTTTCCGCCGTTTTTTCCCGCCTGCTGCATATCTACAGCCGCGATACGGAAACCGGCGTAATTCCCCGCACGGAAACAGATGCCGAAATTCCCAGTGTATCCAAGTGTCTTGGGCTTTTGCTTGAAGCTCAGTGCGGCCGCAGGGAGAAAGATGCGGATTTTGTCGCGGATATCGCCGTAAACTATTGGCTGTTACGGCAAAGCGACCTGCTGGCATTAACTTTCGATTACGCCGCCTCCCGGAACGTTCTGGATAAAATAGTTGATGAAAGATCGGGGCTGAACGTCTATCAGCTGCAAAAACCGCCGGCAGAATATCTTTCTCAGATAAAGTCGTCTCGGAAAATGTATGATTTTCTGAAAGGCTTTCGCGTCCATGCCGATGAAGAGCAGACGATTGATGATTTTCCCGAGTTGGCATTAAACAATATTGCCGCCCATGATTTTTTTCGCAAGGGAGAAAATCCGGAAATTTCAACCCGCCGGCTGCTTATCGCTGCCGATGCTAATTTTGAAATAGCCCGTCGGCTGTTTGAAGAAGAAGGAACCCTCGACCATTCAAAGAAAATAAAAGAATTGATGTTGGAAACGGTTCATGGGCTGGTGCGCAATTTCGAAATCGCCCGGCAATTGGCGTACAAAGGCGCCGATGATATTTATGAGCGGCTTGCTGCTTTTTGCGCTGACGAAAAATACCAATATGCAAAAGAAGGGTATAACAGCCACTATGTTGCAGCCGCATTGATAAACCACCGTGTCAGCGAGAACAGTCCTTTGCAGGATTTGAGTTTTGCCAAACCACAGAAAGCTGCCGGAATTTTAGCCAAAATTCGTGCCGCACAGCTTCAGCATACCGTTGCTCCTTCCGCAGATGCCGCTGCCGTTTCGGCTTCATCTTCAGCCATTGCCTCCAATTCAGCAGTTTCCCGGAGAGGGCATAATGCCGGAGCCGGTGTTTGTTCCCCGAATCCCGAACCGGGCACAGAGCAAAAACAGGAACAGACAGGGAACCTGTTTTCCCGCATAAAAAATCAATTGTTGAAAAGACGGCAGCACGGCCGCTGGTAATATACCGCCGCTTTTTTTTCGTCGCCTTTATTTGCGGCACCTGCTTTTATCCATCGTCTTTATTTGCGGCTGCCGCTTTTATTCGCTTTCTTTATTTGTAGCCGCCGCCTTTATCCGCTTTCTTTATTTGTGGCTGCCGCTTTTTTTTACCACCTTTATTTGCAGTTTTTTGTCGTACTGCATTTTACAAAATTAATTTCTGCCCGATAGCTTTTTGTTTAAGAGCGTCGAAATATTATTGAAATAATGCTGCGTAATAGTGGGGATGGAAACCGGCTCAAGTTTCTGCCGCAGTTCGGCGCGTTTTTCCAGTTCGCGCCTGATTCTGGTATCGGCTTCGTCATCAATCCAGGCCGTAACGTCAACATACCATCCGCCTTTGCCGAACCGGGCACGGCGCCTGTCGCGTAAAACGTTGGAAAACGTATTCTCGTTGCCCCAGTGATTGTTATTGAAAGCGCAATAGGTATAGGCGTCCTGCGATGCCGTATTCATCGACGGGAAAAAGCCGTTATAATGCTGGTTGCCCGCGGCGTTTCTTCTGAAACCGCTTTGCAGGATAGAATTGGGATGGTTGCGCATATGGTTCTTGATGTCGCGTTCCAGATTTTCCGAATAGATAATGCGGTTGGAGTATTTTTTGTATATATCCCGCATACCGGTTGTACTGTGAGCGCTGATTTTGCATTTTTCAATAATGCTGCCGAGGGCTTCGCCGACAAAGCTTTCGGGATTTTCCTTTTTGAAGATTTCGTATGCCTGGCAGAAGCTGGCCATACTCATTCCCGCGCAGTAAAGCCCGCGGTCGATTTTGCCGTAAATTCCCTGCCGGGCAAGGGCTTTGTTTGCAGCGTCAAAAGCTTGGCGCTTTTCTCCGTAAGAAAGCCTGATAACATTGTTGTAACTGCATTGCGCATAAATTTTGCAAAACGTTTCCATATCCTTTTGTTTTTGGGCTTCCATGATTTCTTTTTCGTTATCGGCATTGGTGGTTTCATGGGATATTTCCGTCAGAAAAGGGTTATCCGCAAACAGATTGAAATCTTCATTGTCCAGCATAGGAATGCCGGTCTGTCCGTCTAAATCAAGCGTCGGCTCATAAGCGAAACTCGAGTTGATAACCGCCTGTCGGGCAATTTCTTCGGCATTTGCTGCGTCATAAGGAACCGGCATATTGAACTGGCTTTGCTGGATGGCAGCATACAGGTTGTTTTCCTGCGTCTGGTCAGATGCCGTTGCGTTAATTGCCGCAATCATTTCGTGCCAGTCATCGGTATTGACGTCCCGGCCGAGGCTCAGATTTTCCAGAGCCTGTCTCTGGCTGTCTGGCAGCGTTTTCCCGTTTAAATCATAAAAATCGGTTATCGTGGAGGCGATTGCGGCAACGGAACCGCCTTTGTCCTGGTTTTTCATCAGGGCATAATACAGATAGGCGCCCATACTGCGGTTTTGGATATAGGCAATGCCGTATTTGTCGAATATCTCGGTTTTGGCGATGATGCGCGCTTCGTCAAACGAAAGGCTGCCGTAGCTGCCGACGTGGTAAAAATTGGCCGTGGCTTTTTGGTTGCGCATAAACTTGGCATACAGTTCTCTGCTGACGCCGTATTTTCCGCCGCTTCCGTATGTTTCGTTGCTTTTGCTGAAACAGAGGTTGAAAAAGTCAATATTCGGGACGTTGTGCAGTTTGTCGTTTTGAATGAGCGGTACGGGGACTACATAGTCCGCTTCGTTAATAGGCTGCTCGGGCGGGTTCATAAACGCGCTCCAGCTCAGGTCCGGCTCGGCTATGGAAAAATCCTGTGCCTGAAGGCCGAAGGCTTCGTTGACGCTGGCATAATAGGTCGCCGCCTTGTTCAGAACTTCCTGCGGCAGGGTAAACGTGTCGGTAGTCATGGAAATTTTGCTGAAATCAAAAGCAGGGCCAGCATTTTGCATGCCTTTGAAGCCGAGATAGCCCATTCCGGCCAACGGAATGCTGATAGCTGCATACTTCAGGGTCTTTTTGCTTTTTTCACGGACTTTCTGCTTAAATTCAATAATTTTAGCTTTCTTTTCCTGGCGTTTTTGTGTTTTATAATTTTCGACATTCAGCGTAATTGTCCTGATTTTTTGCTGTGTGCCGAGCTCTAACCCTTCTGCCGTCTTGACCGGCTGCATCTTTACCGTCTGTTTTGGCGCAAAAAGCTTCCGCGCTTTTTCTGCCGTCATTTTGACGGGAGCGGATGCACTGTGGTAAACGGCGGCAATGGTTTCGATAATCGCCTGCTTTGTTCTTCCTGCCCGGGATTTTAAGCGTCCCAGCCATGAGCGGAACCGCGCCTTTCGCAGAGCCTTCTGCTGTTGTTTCAGTTCCTTGCGGTGCTGCTTTTCGGCCTCTTTGCGCTTTTTCTCGTCTTCCTTGCGCTGTTTGACCATTTCCTTCTGCTGTTGCTTCAGTTCCTTGCGGCGCTGCTTTTCGGCTTCTTTGCGTTGTTTCTCGACTTCTTTCTGGGGCTGTTTCTGTTGTTCAGGCTCTTGTACGCGCTGCCTGTCCGCCGGTTGCGGCGCATAGGCGTCACTTTGCCTTTCGCCGTTTCGGCTGGCGGAGTTTGTCGTTTGGCTTTGCCGGGAAGAAACCGATGTCTGCTCATAATGTTCTAAGAAATCTTTCAGGCTGCCTTTGTGGCGGGACAAAGCCATGCGAAAATCTTTTGCCGCCTGTCCGTGCAGGCCGAATGTGTCAAGCGTCCGTTCCAGATAAACGAAATTAGCTTTTTTATTGAGCGCTTTGGCATTTTGCTCTAAAAGGGAACGGCCGTTTTGGTTGTCTTTGTAGCGGGCAAATTCGGCAAGCAGTTTGGCTGCCTTTTTTTCTCCTGCCGCAGCAGCATTCTCCGGCTGCACTGCCGCCGTTCTGTCAGAAACGGGAGTTCTGTCGGAAACAGGCGTTCTGCCGGAAACGGACGTCCTGTCGGCAGCAATCGTCTTGTCAGTACTGGCGGCATTTCGGGTTGTCGCTGCTGCCGTATTTTCGGCTGCAACTGCCTGTAATTCTGCCTGTAATTCGGCAAAGCGTATTCTGCCGGCCTCGTCGCGCGCAGCCTGAAGCATCAGCGTTCCATTGCTTGGGTGGAGAGGAGAAAAGGCTGCCATTGCCTCCGCTGCTGTTTTAACGGCATCATTGTCAAAGGCAAGCTGCAGAAATTCTTTTTGGTAGTCTGAATTTTTCAAAGCTTCGCCGATGTTGCCGGCATCCTGAAGCTGGTTCGCAAGGTCTTGGGGAGAAATCGCAAACGCATAGGCCAACCGCTCAAACTTGTCCCGGTTGCGTTTATTGTGCAGGTCTTTGACGCTGAAATTGTATTCTTCCTCGATTTTGGCAAAGGCTGTTTCGGCCATTTTTTCCGCAAGCATCTGCCGGTGAACTTCTCCGATCAAAACCATGCGGGCTTTGCCGAGCGCCATAAAGGCGGGAATATTGTCTTCTCTGGCAAACTGTTCCTGCAGGCTTTTCAGGCGGTCTTGGCGCTCATGCAGATAGTCTTTGACCCGTTCGTCGTAGTTGCGGGCGGCCTCAATATATTTGTCGGGATTTTTCCTGAAATCCTTTTCCTTGAGCGAAATTCCGAGAAAGCGGCATTTTTCCTGCAGCTCTTCAAAATATTCTTTGTCCAATCCGTCGTTTCCTCTGCTAAAGCTTGGCATCCAAAACCTCAATTCAGTTTTTTAAATCAAAGTATAAGACCTTTATACCATGTTATAAACAAAAAATCAACATTATTTGTGCGCATTTTGGCAATTTTTTTGAAAGCCGGTTAAAAAGCGATATGCAGGCAAAAAAAATCCCCGGAGCACGCATGTTGCAATGCAGTGTCCGGGGATTAAAAAAGCTACTTGCTGCCTGACTTATACGTCCTGACCGTTCCGTCGGGAGCCGTAAGCGTCAGGGTGTAGCGGTCTTGGGAATAGCTGCCTTTGTAGCCGTTGACCGTAGAGGAATAACGCTTGTTGACAATATTCTTCCAGCCCAGGATTTTGCAGGTAAGGACATCGACGCCGGCAATCAGCGAGTTGTCTTCCGCATACCATTCAATTCCGCCGTCAGCGGCGTCAACTGCGCGGGCAAGCCTGAATGCGGCTCCGGCACGTTGCTGTGCTGCGGAATTAAAGCCGGTATAGCCGCTCTGCACATAGGTCATTTCCTGAGGAAAGGCTTCTTCATAAGCGCAGACGCCGAAACTGTACCCTTCTTCAAAACGGATGACGACGGCTTTTTTGGTGATGTTGCCTTTGTGGCTTAATCCGTCGACGTCAAGCACGGCAGTAACCGCAAAGTCAAAAATTTTGCCGTGTCCGGGAACCGGGTCGGGGTTGGGATCCGGCTCTGGGTCAGGATCAGGGTTCGGATCGGGCGAGCCGCCTTTTTTGACCAGCAGAGTAACGACGGAAGCGCCGAAACTCTTTCCAAGCAGGGAAACTGTCGCCTCCGTGGTGTTTTTGGCAGAATTTTCGCCGTTCGGGATTAGGCTGTGCGTTTCATTGAAAACCGCAGTCAGGTCAAACCCGAAAGTCTGCCCGTCGAGGGCGTACCCTGCCTCATAGGCGGGATAACTGAAAACATCGCTGAAAGCGTCAGAACCGTTGCTGAAACTTATCGTCTGCGTAATCGTTCCTTTTTTGAGAGTCCAGCCGTTGCCGCTGATGTCGTCCTTTCGGCTTGTCTGCATCTCGGCAGAAGCCTTAAAGTCAAAGTTTGCAACCTCCAGCGTTCTGTCTTCTTTGCCCTCAAATGCAAAAGAAAGTGCCGGCGATTGGAATTTTTGGCGTTTTGTACCCGACAGGCTCCATGTTTCGGTCTTTTCAACATAGAGCGTAAAGGAAGAAGCGCTGTTCCATTCCCATCCTTTGCCGTATTCGGTGCGAAGGAGTTCATCTGCCGCATCAGTGCTTTTTTTGACATAAGCGGCGGTCAGCTTTTCCGTGCCTGTGTCCTCCTGTCCGTAAACGCTCCAGACGGCATTAAAATCCGCCTCGGCCCTGAAACATCCGTCCGAACCCGGAATTTCCTCCGCTCGGGAGCTGAGAAAAACGGGCGCGTCAATTTTCATATAGGGCAGGGCGGTTTTGCCTGTGCCGGAAAAATCCGAACCGGAGGCAAGAGCATAGCTTTCGTATTCAATCTCTGCCGAAATCGTCTGGCCGTCTTTAAAAGAAAACAGCCTTTCGATGTGGTGGCGCTGCGGAAGCGTGCCGGAAACGGAAGAATTGCCTGTTTCGTTCTCCAAAGCCGGCACCGGACTGTCTGTCTTGTTAAACAGGATGGTGTCTTTCGCCGGCCAGAGTTTAAGCCGTGCCTGCGGCGTCAGCGTATGCCTTGTACCGCCGGAACTGTAAACCAATTGCTGTGCGCAGGTCATAAACACCGTGTCTTCAGCCACAGCGGTTTTCCACTCGTAGTCATAAGAAATCAGCGTGATGTCATCATCTTCCATGCTGAAAATTGCCTTTTCGGCACCGTCGCACCCCGCAAACATCAGCACTGCCAGAACCAAAGCCGCGGCAGTCGGTATTCCGTACCCGAAAGCCGGCAGAAGCCGTAACGTCTGCAAAAAACGGAAAGCCCGCAAAAAGCGGAACGTCTGCAGAAAAAAACTTTTCTTTTTCATAAAAAAAATTATTAAACGTTAAACATATATACAAAAAAATAAAGTCTTATCTGCTTAAAATTTCATAAAGGCGTGTCCGCGTCTGCAAAACCTGTACCGAAACAATGCTTCGCCGTCGTCGCAAAAAACGGCTTCAGGCGCCATTGCCGTTTTGACACAGGATGTTGCCTGCCGTCTTGCACCGTTCTTGTTGCAAATGCAGTTATTACCAAAAATATACTTCATAATATATCAAAGCAATAATATTGTATTGGCATAATAAGACTTTTAACGCCGCTATCATAAACGGAAAAAATAAATATTCAAGCAAATTTTGTCCTTTTTGTTGTTTTGTCTAATTTGAGCTTGACAGTTTTTATCGGGCGCGTTATCATAAAGCCCTAACCAAAATTTTTTAGATATGGATTATAAAGAAAGTCGGGAGTTGCTTTTGCATGCAGAAGCCCTCTCTTATGAAAATGCCTGCCAGATTCTGGATTTGTGGCAGCAGTCGCCCAGAACATATTGCGATTTTCTGCGTAACAGCGGAACCTTCGTCTTTCTGGAATCTTATGTCGGCCAGAACGAAGAAACGGAACTTCACTCGTTTGTTCAAACCAGGCGTCGGGTTCCGTCCCCGGCTGTTGCCGAAAAGTTTTTCCGGCTTGGATATGACGATCTGAACGTCCGTTTTATGGAAATAGTCAACGCTATCGTGTTTAAGCAGGAAACTGATTTGGACATCTGCGCCTGGCCGTACGTCAACAAGTTGTGTGTCCGGCACTTCAGCCGCGAATTTATCCTCAATATGTTTCTGGATATGCATTATGTCTTTGACTTTGCCAATGACGAAACCGGGGAAGTCTTTGACATCATGTACAAAAGGCTGAACGGTTCTGCTCAGGAGCGGGAACTTCTTGCCGTCAACAGTTTTAACATCGGCGGTTGGGCTTTTTCCGGACGCAACAGCAGCGAAGAAACCATTGTCAGGCTGTATCTGACGGCGCAGCACGCTTTGCATTGCGGTATCGGCGAAGAAGCCAGCTGCCGCAAACTGTTTTTGCAGTATCTCTTTGATATCCAGCACGGGATACGGCTTTTCCGGCAGGGAAAGCTGAAAGAGCAGGGCATTGTGCTTAACTGAAGCTTTTGCCGCGGGGCTTCCTCCGGCAGGGTTTTAGGCAAATCAATCGGGGCTTGTCCCCGATTTTTTTTATGCGGCGTTGCACATTCGGCTTCACCGCCGTATGTTTTCATTTTTAACGGAACTCTCGATTCTGCACATTCTTCATTTGTGCCGGAACTTTCTGAGTTCTGCACGTTCTTCATTTGTGCCGGAACTCTCAGCTCTGCACATTTTTCGTCTGTGTCGGCGCTCTAAGGCCAAGCCTGTTCTCGTCTGTGCCTGCATTCTTGTCCCGTGCATTCTTCATCTGTAGTTGTATGTGTTTGGGCGAACGAATTGTGCGTGGAAAAGACATTCCCGTTGACAAATTGCCGCTGTTTGTTAAACTGACACCGTTTTATCATTAGGGAGAAGAAGCATCATGTCCGCCTTATCAGACGAGTTCAAAGTAAAAATCCAGTATTTTATGCCTAAGAAACTATTGTCCCGCGCCGTCGGCAAACTGGCTGCCGCCGAAATGGGGCAGGGGACGGCGTTTCTGATTGAGCGTTTTATCAGATACTATAATGTCGACATGAAAGATGCCAAAATACAGGACATTGCAAAATTCAAAAGCTTCAATGACTTTTTCACCCGCGAGCTGAAAAAAAATGCGCGTCCCGTCGTCAGCGATGAAAATGCACTGGCGGAACCGGCTGACGGCACGATAAGCGAACTGGGGGAAATTTACAAAGATGCCGTTTTGCAGGCTAAGGGGCATTACTACAGCCTGGAGGCTCTGTTGGGCGGAAATCGGGAAGATGCCGCATATTTTGAAAACGGCAGTTTCGCCACCACCTATCTTTCTCCGCGCGATTATCACCGCGTGCATATGCCGTTGGACGGCAAACTTGAAAAGATGCTGTTTATCCCCGGCGAACTGTTTTCGGTCAATCCGCTGACCGCGCGCAATGTGGACAATCTTTTTGCCCGTAACGAACGCGTCGTATGTTTTTTCAATAACGAAAAAATCGGCCGTTTTGCCGTCGTTCTGGTCGGTGCGACAATCGTTGCCAGCATTGCGACGGTATTTACCGGTTTGGTTGCGCCGTCCGCCGGAAAGGAAGTTACCGTTTACAACTATGCCAAAGATAACATCGTTTTGGCCAAAGGTGCCGAACTTGGGCGTTTTCTGCTCGGCAGCACGGTGATATGTGTTTTCCCGAAAGGGAAGGTTAAGTTCGCCAAGGGGCTGGCAAGCGGAACCCCGGTTAAAATGGGTGAGTGCCTCGGCGAGATAAGGAAGTAACCCGGTTATCCCTCCCGCCCTTTGTATAGGCGTCCGCCCGCTGTTTCCGGCAGTTGCCGCCCGTCAGAGGTGTCTCCTCCCATTATTTCCGGCAGTCGGCTTCCCCGGAATAACCAATTTTTCCGCCGTTTCCGATAATCGCCGCCGGAATAGCCAATTCTCCCGCCGTTTCCGATAGCCCTCTCTCCGAAATCGCCGTCTTTTCCGCTATTTCCAATAGTCGGCAATCCATGTTGCCGGTCGCAGGTGCTTGTAGAGTTTCTTCCAGCCGCGCGGATATTTGTCGGACTTCGGGTTTGTCGACCAGACGCCGCGCAGGGCTTCGGCAATGCCGGGTTCTCCGTGAAACGCGACCATCTTGAGCCCTTTGATGTCCGGCAGCTTTGGCTCGGCGAAGTAGCGCAGCAGCGGGTGCGGCAGGCAGTGGAACCGGAAACTTTTGAACCAGTCATCCGGCCAGAAATTGATTTTTCCGTATTTTTGCATAATCATTGCAGACATATACTGCTGTGTTGCCGTGCCAAATGTGCGGATAACCTCTTCCGCGTGCCGTTCGTAATATTGTTTGATAAATCCGAGCGTGCCGACCACCCACGAATAACAGCTCGCCTGCGCAATCTGATTAGCCTTTTTGCCGCGGCGGTGCGCCCAGTCGTTAATCGCGTAAACTTCGTTGCCTTGCGGGTAGTCGAAAAGTTCGTCCAGATTGCCGACAATCAGCGAGTCGAGGTCAAAGAAAAACACCCGTTGTCCGTGCAAGCCTGCCAGATTGTCGTCGCACAGCCCCGAAGCCTTTCGGTGATTGCCGAAAACCAGCTCCGGCGCCACATTGAGCACCGGCAGCGGCCGGGAAATAATATCCTCGTTCAATCTCTCCGACCGCTCGGTAAAACAGTAAAAGTTAACATCATAAGAGGTATTGCGTTTAATTGCCGCGCAGAGTTTGTTGACGTCTTCGGCACCGTAATAAGTTCCCCATTTGATGCAGATAACGTTAAAAGTTTTAGTCATATCAGTCCAGTCTCCGGAAAATGAAAGGTTATGTTAAAAAAATGTGTCCGCAGCTTATGCCCCGGTTTCTGCTGCCCCGGTTTCTGCCTGCAGCAGCGTCGGAAACGGATAATCCGCCGCGTTGAAGTTCCCGCCGAGCAGGGCGGCAACATACCCCGCAACCGCCGTTTCGTTAAACAGGACATGATAGTGCCGCCAGCCGCGTTCTGCGGTTTTTGCCCGTTCCGCGGGAAATTTTCTGAATCTTTCGATTTGCTCAATCAGCTCTTCCGCTGAACTGAAAAATCCCGCTTCATCTTCGCCGAACAGGTCGCCGAAACCGGTATGCCTGTCAATGTAAGTCAGGCAGCCGTTGCCCATTGCGTGTGCCATTCTGTCGGAAGAATAGAGATAGTCGTGGTTGCTGAGCGAAAGGTTTAAAACGCCGGCCGCTTGTTTCAGGGTATCAAAATAAACGGTTCCGTTAAGCATCGGAAATGAAATCCGAGGGAATAAAAAGCGGTTTTCCGGCGCCCGCCGTTGCAAAAATTCGGCAATTTCCCTGCCATAGGCCATCTTTCCGCCAAATTCGCGCAGCTTAACCGGCGATGCGGCAAACAACAGGTCATACATTGGTGCCAGGTTGGCAAAGGTCTGTCCGTCTTCAATTCCCTTATCCACCGGATTGGGGATAAAGCCGACATTGTGCCGGATGGGGTCAAACTGCCGCAGCAGTTTCCTGTCGGCGGTCGTTATCAGCGAAAAGTCAACCGCATCAAGCTTGCTTTTGATGTTGCCGATGTTATGCTCGCCCCAGTCGGTGTACGGGTTGATGCAGTCGACATTCCATTGCAGGATTTTGACGCCCGGTACTTTGTCGCGGATTTTCAAAAGCGTTTCCGCCGTTATGATGTCGGCATGCCCGAGTATAATGGCGTCGGGACGGAAATCCAGGCAGTAATGGTAAAAATTGTCATTGGTTTTGCGCACGCTCCACGGCGTTTTGGTGCCGAACAGCGCAAGGGCACGCGCCGCTTCCCTGTCGTTATAGCAAACGGTCTGATGCCCGAGGCGGGTCAGCCCGTTGTTAAGCTTGTATGCCATGCCTGCCCAGAAACAGCCTCTGAGCCGCAAAGTCTTGAAATAGGCGCAATGTACGATTTTCATCGCTTTCATAATCCTGAAAAACTCCTCGTTTTCAAAAGGTTGATGTCAATAAAACGGTGCTGAAAAAATACGACCGTTTAAATTCATCACCTCAACCGAAGTTCAGCCGAAATAAATGTTGATATATTCAGATAGTTATTGCGCCCGCCATCAGGTGCGGATATGATAGAAAAAACGGTCGTATTTTATAATCAAAAGATGTAGAAAACATGAAAAAGCTGGCTCTGTCGTCGGAAATTTACCTTATCAAAGCTTCGGAATTAAAAAGGCTGCCCCGTGCCGCCGAGATAAACGGCAATATCTCAGGCTCCCTTGCCGCAACCGCCTCTCCGCAGGCTTTCTCCGCCGCTCCCGGTGCCTCACTGTCACCCGCGGCAAAAAGCGCTGCCCCCGTCCTTTCCGCAACAGCCGCTCCGCAGGTTTCCTCCCGCGAAATTACCGTCCTGCTTAATGCCGATGCCGCCGCGGCATCAGGCGATAAAGAAGTTGTTCCGGCCGCTGACGTGCTGCTGTCGGGTGCTGAAACCGTTTCTGCTGCCGCGGACGGGGATTTTCTGCCGGTACGTTTTGCCTATCGCTCGTATCCGGCGTGGCAGGCGTTTTTCATCAATCTGATTAAGCCGGTAAAGCGGAAATTTTACTCGGTTTTTCCGTCAACCTATACAACAACGCTGGCCAGCCTGCTCACCAACAACATTACCCGCGGCGAACGCAACGAGCAGAACGCCTACCAGTGGACCAACAAAAAATGGCAGATAAGCCGCGAAGAGGCGCATCGCCGTTACAGCGATTTGTATAATTCCATCAAGGCCAACGGTTACGATGCCAAAAGCCCGATGCTGGTTATGCTCAACCGCAAGTTCGGTGTCAAGGACCAGCTGCTGCAGGGGCATCATCGCATCGGCATCTGCAAAGCCCTTAACGTCAACGAAGTCAGCATATCGTTTTGGGCGGTGCCGCGTTCGTTCGGCTTTTTTAAATTGTTCACAAAAAGGAAAATATCATGAAGATTATGCTGGTGCGCGACCGTAACGTGCTCAACAACAACTGGCTTGCCTATTTTGCCAATTTGCTGCATGAACGCGGGCATGAGGTAGTCATTGCCTGCGATACTTACGGCAAGCTCGGCGTTTCCGCGCCGGGGCATGAATTGGAGCCGGGGGTTCGCCTTGCCAATGTCAATGGCAAAACATCTTCGCCGCTGCAGAATTTCTGGCGCCGTATCCGCTGCAAGGCGCTGCCGTCGTGGCACCTGTTTGACCGTCTGATAAAAGCCGAAAAGCCCGATGTCATCATCTGCTATTTTCCGGTGGATTTGTATAACGTAACCCGCTTTCAACATCATAATATTCCGATAGTGCAGATGGTGCATGGTTATCCGCCGATGATTTTGGATAAGGTTCTGCACAAAAATCCGCTGTCGCGCGCGTTTTGCCGTCAGAGCTTTGCCCGGATAAACACCTGGCAGGTGCTGATGAACTCGTATAAAAAGGAAATAGACCCGTTTTTTGCGCCGCAAAACGTCGTTCGTATTGCCAATCCCGTCAAACAGTATGCCGAAAATGAAATGGTCGACTTGTCCGCGGAAAAGAAACGTATTATCTATGTCGCGCGGATTGAGAAAAAGACCAAACGCCCGCACTTGCTGGTCGAGGCGTTCGCCAAAATCGCCGCGGAATTTCCCGATTGGAAAGTGGAAATCTGGGGGATGCGCAAATATCCTGAATATGAAAAGGAAATTAACGATTTTATCAGGGCACACAACCTGACGGGGCAGGTAACGCTGATGGGGTATACTGAGGATGTCGAAGGGCTGTACCGCCGTGCGGACATTCACGCTTTTCCGAGTGCCAGCGAAGGGTTCAGTCTGGCGATTGCCGATGCCATGTCCATCGGTCTGCCGCATGTCGGCTTTAAAGACGCCCATTCGGTCAATGAGATTATTGTCGACGGACATAACGGCTTCCTTGCCGATAATGTTGACGATTTCGCCGCCAAATTGAAAATATTGATGAAAGATAAAGAGCTGCGTATAAAATTCGGGCACAACGCGCACGAAGATATGAAAGCCTATGCGCCGGAAATCTTAATGAACCAGTGGGAAGAACTGTTTCAAAAGCTGTGCCCCGCCAACCCGGATACGAAAAAATAGCGCCCCTGCTTCCATATGGCGCTGCGCCGTTGGTTGTTGGCAGCCCTTCGCCGCATCCGCTCCGGCTCTTTCGCTTGCACCGCCGCACCCTTTTCAGTCTTCAGCCGTTCCTTTGGAGCGCAATACATCGGAAAGGCTTAAGAACCTGTGTCCCAGCTGTTCCAGAAAAGCGAAATCCGGCTGCGGATGAAACAGTTTGGCCTTAATGTAGCGGAAAAAGTCCGCTGTCCAATACGGATGTTCCAAATTCTTTTTGACGTATTTCCAGTTTGCCGACAAAGCCTTAAGATAAATAATCGCCGCCGTATCTTTGTCCATGCTGTCATAATAGTCAAGCAGCAGGTTGTAATGGGCAAAAAAGCGGTCGTTGTCCAGCTGGTTGGTATTTTTGCTGAGGTTGTTGGTTTCTTTGGGAACCAGCACCACGTTGGCGTACATCTTGACAATACCGTCGGCAAAACGCGCTGCCCGGAGCGGAATGCTCTCGTCCTGAATAAACACGCGCGTATCCGCGCCGCCGGCTTTTTGCAGAACCGAGCGGCGGATAAGCTGCCCCATCCGGGTAAACCTCCCTTTAAGCACGGCCCGCAGCGCGTCTTTTTTGTAGGAATAGTCAAAATCGTCCGGCATCATTTCCGCTGCAATTTCCATCGGCTCTTTGCCTGTTTTGGTAAACTGACCGTAAACCATATCCGCATGGTGCTTGTTGGCAAGCTCCAGCATCTTCTCTGTCGAATTGAGCGGAAAAATATCGTCTGAATCCAGTATTCGCACCCATTCGCCGCGGGCGAGGGCTATGCCGCGGTTAATGGAGATGCTGATGCCCTCGTTCTTGTCTTTTCTGACGATGGTAACGTTCTCAATCCCGCGTGTCATTTCCTCAATAATCTCGACCGAGCGGTCTTTGGAAAGGTCATCGACGAAAATATACTCCGGATTTTTGAGCCCTGTCTGGTTCAAAAGCGCTTTCAGCACCGCCGGCAGATAGTATTCTTTGTTATAAACCGTCATGACAAATGAAACGTCAGGTTTTTGCTTTTTGCTCGCAGTCATACTCAATTCTCGTCAAAAGTTACGTCTATAATCCCAGTATAAGCCGAAAAAGGCGCTATGCAACTGAAAATTTAAAATTTTACGCTCTTAATTTCCTCGCCGTCCTTATAGGTAACCACGCGCACCAGTTCGCCCCTGCGGTTAAATTCTTTGGCCGTGCCGTCCAGCTTGTCATTTTTGCGGTATGCCAAAACTTTCGGCTGCTCGTTGTCATAATAGGAAAAGGCCGGTCCTTCGCGTTTGCCGTTGACGTATTCCGTGTAGCTGATGAGGTGGTTGCCCGGCGTATAGAGGCGGGACGGGCCGTGGAGCTTTCCCCTGCGGTAGGTTATGGATGTCTTGACAGCGCCGTTTTTGTAATATTCTTCAAACACACCGTTCTTTTTGCCTCTGAGGTAGCTTCCTTTGCGTCTGAGATCGCCGTTCGGATAATAGGCAATTTCTCCGCCTTCGGGTTTGCCCTTGCGATAATAGCAGACTTCTTTTTCCGCGCCGTCAGGATAATATTCCACGGTTTTGCCGTGCGGCTGCCCTTTTTTGTAATACGCTTCCAGCAAAACCGACCCGTCACGGTCATAAGCTTTGTACAAACCGCTGATTTTCCCGTCGACATAGTGGATTTCTTCCTGCAGCTGCATATTGTCGGCATATTTCTGATACACGCCTGTAATCGGCCTGTGTGCCGCATCATAGCGGATGCCGTTTTCCTCGACCGATGTCTCGTCAGTGTAAAGCGTCGTCAGCTGCGCAACGTGGCAGCCGCCGAGCAGCAGCATAACCATGCCGAGTGCCGCCGTTTTTCTCGCCGCCAGACGCCGTGTTGCCAGCTTGCGCAAAATCATGCGCCGCAGCGCCAGTTTTTTGGCCGCGAATTTTTGCGCCGTAATGTCCAATATGTTTTTTCTAGCCATCGTTTGTACCTCTTAACGCCATAATTATTCTGAAACTTGTTAAAAAAACGTAAAGTATTTTGCAATAATGTTGACATCTCGTTTTAAACCCGTATCTTAACGGCAAAGGAGAATGTAACATGTTAAAGTTTTTAAGTATATTGCTGGCCGCAGCCGTTCTTGCTGCGCCGGCCTATGCCCGCCGCAAAAAAGCCCCCGTTCTGGAAGACAACAAAGCGTATGTGCTGTATCTTCAGGGATGCCCGATTTGCCAAAACGCTCTGGAGTATATCAACGAACGTTATCTGACCCGCCCGGATGTTGTCCGGGTTGATTTG
>OJOY01000273.1_pt1 | contig 31279 bp, 23 predicted proteins | sample 1598361 | NCBI WGS metagenome assembly OJOY01 (sample SAMN03922472, study PRJEB24848) | human gut metagenome | isolation source: stool sample | host: Homo sapiens | place: Germany | collected 2010-11 | reverse complement strand
GCTAATAATTATATGAAAGATGGAATATATCTTCGACAAGTTGTTGATGTCATTGATGAAATCGAATTTGATGATGTAAAAGAAAGCCATGCATTTGGAACAGTATATGAGGAAATTCTTAAAGAATTACAATCAGCAGGATCTTCTGGAGAATTTTACACCCCTAGAGCAGTAACAGATTTTATGGCTGAAAAAGTAGAACCAAAACTTGGAGAGAAAATGGCTGATTTTGCGTGTGGGACAGGAGGCTTTATTACATCGTGGCTTGTTCAACTTTCCAAACAGGTGAAGGCAACTACTGATCAGAAAAAAGTAGACGATAGCATTTATGGAATAGAGAAAAAACCATTTCCGTATTTATTATGTGTGACAAATATGCTGCTTCATGATATTGAAGTACCTAATATATATCATATGAATTCTCTTCGACATAACGTGCTTGATTATACTGAAAAAGATAAATTTGATGTTATTTTGATGAATCCACCATATGGTGGACATGAAGATAAATCTATTCAAGGTTTTTTCCCCGATGATTTGGCATCTTCTGAAACAGCAGATCTATTTATGTCAGTAATCATGTATAGACTCAAGAAGAATGGAAGAGCAGCTGTAGTATTACCGGATGGTTTTTTGTTTGGAACGGATAACACAAAGGTGGCAATTAAGAAGAAATTGATATCTGAATTCAATTTGCATACCGTAATACGTTTACCACATAGTGTTTTTGCACCGTATACATCAATTACCACTAATCTTCTATTTTTTGATAATACAGAGCCTACAAAAGAAATATGGTTTTATCGTTTAGATATGCCTGATGGGTATAAAAACTTTTCGAAAACAAAACCAATGACACTGGAACATTTTGCGCTAGCGAATGAGTGGTGGAGTAATCGCAAGGAGATTACAATTGATGGTTTTGATAAGGCAAAGAAGTATACAGTAGAAGATATTGTTGCAAGGAATTATAATATTGATCTTTGTGGATATCCCCATGATGAAGAAGAAATTCTGCCGCCCAAGGAGTTGATTCAGCAGTATCAGGAAAAGAGAGCAAGTTTGAATGCAGATATAGACCGCATTTTAACTCAGATTACGGAAATATTGGGAATTGATTTGGAGGAAAAATAATGACTGGACAACAACTGAAAAATTCAATATTACAGATGGCTGTTCAGGGCAAACTTGTTCCACAAGATCCGAATGATGAACCTGCTTCTGTATTACTGGAGAGAATAAGAAAAGAAAAAGAGCAGCTTATCAAAGATGGAAAAATCAAGAAGGAAAAGAACCCATCTTATATCTTTCGTGGTGCCGATAACTTGCCTTATGAGAAAGTCGGCAAGAATGAACTGGTGTGCATAGCGGATGAGGTGCCGTTTGAGATCCCGGAGAGTTGGGAATGGGTACGATTAGGAGAACTTTTTCAACACAATACAGGTAAAGCTTTAAATTCTTCTAATCGTTCTGGCAAATTACTCACGTATATTACAACATCTAATCTTTACTGGAATAGATTTGAAATTGATAATCTTAGAGAAATGTATTTTTCTGAAGCAGAAATTCAAAAGTGTACTGCTATTAAGGGAGATTTTCTTGTTTGTGAAGGCGGTGATATTGGACGAGCTGCAATATGGTCATATGACACAGATATTAGAATACAAAATCACATTCATAGACTACGTCCTTATTATGAGATATGTGTAGAATACTATTACTATATATTTTTCCTTTATAAACACGCTGGTTGGATTGGCGGTAAAGGAATTGGCATTCAAGGACTTTCCTCAAATGCCTTGCATTCTTTACTCTTTCCACTTCCGCCGTTACAAGAACAACGAAGAATTGTTATAAAAATAAAAGAGACTGCCCCGTTCGTAGACAAATATGAACAAATAGAACAGCATCTAAATGATTTGAATGTTAAGTTCCCAGAAATGCTCAAAAAATCCATCTTACAAGAAGCTGTTCAGGGAAAACTTGTTTCACAAGATCCGTCAGATGAACCAGCTTCTGTCCTTCTGGAGCGCATCCGTGCAGAGAAAGAGCGATTGATTCAAGAAGGTAAAATCAAACGAGACAAACACGAATCGATCATTTATAGACGGGATAATTCTCATTATGAGAAGTTGAATGGGATTGAACGTTGTATTAATGATGAAATACCGTTTGAGATACCAGATTCTTGGGAATGGGAACGGTGGGGAAATATATCACAGTCCATTCAATATGGATATAATGCACCTGCAAAAAACAATGGTAGGATAAAAATGGTTCGAATAAGTGATATTCAAAATAATACTGTTTTATGGCAAAATGTACCGTTTTGCGAAATTAGTGAAAAAGATATAGACACTTATTTACTTAAACCTAATGACATTCTCTTTGCAAGAACAGGCGGTACTGTTGGCAAATCATATCTTGTCCAAGATATTACTGAAGAAGTAATCTATGCCGGATACTTAATAAGAACAAGGTATAGCCACTTCCTCTGTCCGCAATATTTGAAATGCTTCATGGAAAGTGAACTATACTGGTCCCAATTACGAAACGGAACTATTGCTACAGCACAACCAAATTGTAATGGTAAAACATTAGGAAAAATGTTATTACCAATTCCACCATTAGCAGAACAGATGCGAATCGTTGAAAAGCAGAGCGAATTATTTGATAAAATTTCTCTAATTTAATGCTTAATTGTATAATATCTGGCGAAAGGAGGTCTTTCGCCATGATAGAAAACGAAAAATTTGAAAGACACTTGAGAGAAAGCAATCTCTCAGAAAACACGATTTCATCGTATATGTTTGCTATTAAGCAGTACGCACAACAATACGATGATGTCACACAGAAAAAGTTACGAGAATACAAGGTATGGCTTATAGAAAATTATAAACCCAAGACCGTAAATCTCAGACTGCGTGCGCTGAACTGTTATCTGGAACTCATTGGGAAAGAGAAATTGAAGTTGCCGTTTGTTCGAGTGCAGCAGAAAAGCTATCTGGAAAATGTAATTAGTGAAGCGGATTATGAATACTTTAAATCATGTTTGAAAAAAGATGAGGAGATGTTTTGGTATTTCGTAATCCGCTTCCTTGCCGCCACCGGAGCCAGGGTTAGCGAGCTGATTCAGATTAAGGCTGAACATGTTAAGTTAGGGCATCTTGACCTGTATTCCAAAGGTGGTAAATTACGCAGAATTTATATTCCCAAAGATTTGCAAAATGAAGCCCTTTCTTGGTTAGCCGAAAAACAACAAGAAAGCGGCTTCATTTTTTTGAACAAATATGGGGAACGTATTACTACCCGTGGCATCTCTGGACAGTTGAAAAAACTGGCAATGAAATACGGTATCAATCCTGTGGTTGTGTATCCACACTCATTCCGACACAGATTTGCCAAGAGCTTCCTTGACCGTTGTAATGATATAGCATTTCTTGCTGATCTTATGGGACATGAAAGCATCGAAACTACCCGTATTTACCTCAGAAAAACAGCCACAGAGCAGAGAGAAATCGTTGATACAATTGTAGATTGGTAAAAAAGGAAGGCATACACATCGGAGCATTGCAGTGTATGCCTTTTTTTACATATTAGCGACCACAGAAAAAATTTGATTGATCTTTTGGACAATACGAAACTGTTCGCCTGTCGGCGGAATAGGAATAAGGATAGAATTCATTTTTTCTTGATTCATTTTGGGCTGAGCTGTTCCAGTTACATAAGGTGCAAGGTTGATTGCATTGATATATACGGCGACATACTCCAACAGTAATCCGTCTGACGAATCAATGACATGAGCGTGGTTGTTAACCCAATATTGACCTTTTGCAATAAAAGCGATTGGTTTGCTACGTGTAAGTAGGTTTGCTCCATCCTCACCTATTAGAAGTAAGGGGGTTGAAAACAGATACCGATCAACTTTGTCGATAACGCCAGATGCGCCATAGTAATCATATATTTTCTGTAGCTTCTCGCGTTCATTAACAGAAAGGGGAATTCGTTCAGCATCACGGTTAATCATTGCTGTTCCAAATCTTGCCCATACCCAATTTTCAGGAATATCAAATGGTATTTCATCGTCAATGCAACGCTCAATTCCGTCCAACTTCTCATAATGAGAAAATTCAGAAATTCATCTTTTTAATGCGTTCAAATATCTTTCCAACTTCATCAACAATTCGTTGTTGCTCGTTTAGTGGTGGAAGTGGCAACAAGAAAGTTTTCATTTTTTCCTGTGAAATATTAACCTGCGAAGCCGCCATTCCTGTCATGGCATCAATCACAAAATATTGCATTGCAGGACTACTTAATGCAGTCATTACATAATGTGGATTAACCAAATTACGCAGATATGACAATCGAACAGTTTTATCCGACAGAATCAATTTTTTAGGTTCTCCGTCTACAACACAAATAACACCCGTTCTATTTCGCGGACCAGCTCTGGTAATAAGTAGATCTCCGTGATACACTACCATAGATTCCTGTAAATTGAATTTGGGAGGTAAGACTTTGTTTTCTTCAGCGAGGAAGTACCCGTTCTGAATTGCAGTAGTTTTTATAACACCCCACTCGCCATTAGTCCGAGGTCGATTCTCACACTGAGGACTTTTTCCGGCATCCGTGGACGTAAGTATTGCAGACAATCTAATCCATTCCCAAGAATCTGGAATTTCAAAAGGAATAAGATTATCAATATTTTCTTCCTCAGAACCCCACTTTTCATAATGAGAATTATCCCGTCTATAAATGACTGATTCGTACTTATCGCGCTTAATTTTTCCTTCTTGAATCAGCCGCTTTTTCTCAGCACGGATACGTTCCAGAAGGACGGAAGCCGGTTCGTCTGACGGCTCTTGTGGAACGAGCTTTCCCTGGACAGCTTCTTGTAAGATAGATTTTTTTAGCATCTCCAAAATCTTCGAATTATATTGCGTTAATTCTTTTTGTTTTATTCCATAATCATCAACCAATGGAAGAATCAAATTAAGTTTTTTTATTATTTTCTTTTGTTCTTCAGCTGGCGGAATCGGAACTAAAATAGAATTCATTTTTTCTTGATTCATTTTAGGCTGAGCCGTGCCAGTAACATATGGTGAAAGATTAATTACATTTATATATGTTGCAATATATTCTAATTGCAATCCACCTATTGCCTCTAAAACATGGGCATGATTATTTACCCAATATTGTCCTTGAGCAATAAATGCAATAGGTTTACTGCGCAATAAAAGATTAGCACCATCTTCTCCAATTAGTAAAAGTGGTTTTGAAAATAGATAGCGGTCTACTTTGTCAATAATTCCCGATGCACCATAATAATCATAAATCTTTTGTAATTTTGAGCGTTCATCTACTGATAACGGAATTCTCTCTGCATCTCGATTTAGCATAACAGTACCAAATCGCACCCACTCCCAACTTTCCGGAATCTCAAACGGCACCTCATCCGCTATGCACACCAGTTCATTCTTGCCGACTTTCTCATAAGGCAAGTTATGAGAGGTGATGTGAACTAGATGATACATATTACATATATACCGTTTGGAGATTTTATATTAATAAGGCGCTTATTAATAGATATTAAAAGATAGTTATATGATAAGAAAAGCTTTACTGTGAATGTCAGGAGTGCTATTATACAAGCAATCAAGGAACTGTTCGAGGTGGAAAATTTCGTACCCGTTCACACGCCGCTGGCTTGACAGGGGAAACCCGAGAGATGCAGGAGAATGGTACGCCTGCCGGACAGTTCCTATGAATTAAATTGCAACATTTTCATATTATTCTTTTCGGTCTGATTTTTTAGGTTCAATTTTGGCAGAGTCTATTCGTATTTCCAAATAGCATTTTGAATTACTAATACAACAAAGGTTAAAGTACTATTTACAGTAAAAATATATTTTACAATTGCTTTTGTGTAAAATTGTGTATAATATAAAAGGAGAAAGAATGCACTGATAAAGAAGCAAATATAGAAGGAGGTAAATGATATGCAATACACATATACTGCTGTTATTACTGAAAAAGACGGCACTTTCTATGCGAAGATTCCGGATGTGGACGGGTGTATTACAACAGCACCGACTTTGACAGAAGCGATTGCACTTATTACAGATGCATTGAATCTTTGTCTTGTTGGTCTGGAGGATGAAGAAATTACTCCGAATGCGCCTACACCCCAGGCAGAGATTCCTCATTTGCCGACAGATATCCTTACGATCATCCAGGCAGATACGATTAAATATCGCAGCATGACTGACACCAAGGCGGTCCGAAAAAATGTCTCGCTTCCGGCATGGATGTCTAAACTTGCCGATAAACGTGGGATCAACTGTTCAAAAGTATTGCAGGAAGCACTTACTACCAAACTTTTATAAAATCAGTATTTTTACAAAGGAGGCCCCTCTATGTCCCACCCCATCCAATCCGAAGCCCATCTCACGACCTTCGAAGCCATCAGCATGATCGTCGGCAACAGCATCGGCACGGGCATCATTGCCGTTCCGTATCTTGCCACGAAGAACAGTATGCTGGATGTCGTGTGGATGGTATTGATTGCATATTGTGTGAACGTGATTCTGCACCTGATCATTGCCGAGTTGTCCTATAACAACGGTGGTGTCCAACTGGTGAAAAGCTTTGAAGGAGAGCTGTTCCACGGCACAATGAAACAGATCTTCAGCTGGGGCGTATTTATTGTCTACGGGCTGGCCATCATGATTGGTGTCAGCGGCAACATCAACGGTGGCGCCCAGATTTTTGTGAACTGGTTCGGAATGCCTTTTGTGGCGGCGCAGGTTTTGTACTATGTGATCGCCGGAGTTGTGGTGTTTATCGGCATGAAAGCCGTGGGCATCGCGCAGAAATACGCAGTCATTGTCCTCATGGGCATTGTGGCAGTGATGACGGTAGGCACATTTATGCATCCGCTGAATTCTTTGCAACGGGCACAGTTCCACTGGAATAATCTGCTGGCGCTGTACAGCATGGTGGTATTCGCCACCTCCGCCAATCAGGCGGTGATTCAGGTGGTGAAAGGTCTGGATGGCAACGCGAAACAGATCCGCCGCTCCATTTTCATCGGTTTTGGGCTTTCCTCAGTGTTTGTCCTGATCGTAACGGGCACGGTTCTCCTGGGAACCAAGGGAGCGCTGGAAAAAGAACTGGCATACATGCAGTTGGGAGAGAGTATCGGTACCTGGGCGATGATCCTGGCAGGCGTATTTTCCCTGTTTGCTTTACTTACCACGTTCTGGAGCAATACTCTCGCCCTCCGCGATGTGGTTCATGAGCAGATCGGCAGCGGCAACCGCATCAGCTGGCTGATCGCCACAGTTCCCTGCATTCTGTTTGCTGTGTTTGGCGTGAACAGCTTTATCGTTCTGACCAGGATCATGAGTGGCGTTGTGGTACTGGTGAGCATCATGCTGGTGCTGACCTATGGAAAGTCCAGGAAAAAAGCCGGCAGCAGTCCTATCTGCGGTGTGATCGGCACGGTGCCTTTTCAGGTGCTGATGGTGCTGTCTACGCTGCTGTCTGCAATCGGTGCGCTGATCCCATTGAGCTGATTTCAAAAAAACTCAAATACAATAGTGAAACAGATTAAGTAACAGAAAAGAGATTCCTATGTATACTTCTCAATATTTTCAAATTCGGGACGAAGAGACTTTTTCCCTTTGCATCCCGACGGACAGAGATTATAAAATATTGCAGCTGACGGATCTGCACCTTGGGTTCGGCCTTTTTTCCGGGAAAAAGGACAAACTGGCTCTGGAAGCGGTGACGGAGCTGATCCACCGGACGGAACCGGATCTGATGGTCCTGACCGGAGATTCTGTTTTCCCGTTTTTCCCGAAAAGCGGTACCATGAACAACCGAAAGCAGGCAGAAAAACTGCTGGCATTTCTGGATGGTTTTCAGATTCCCTATACTCTGGTCTTTGGTAACCATGACTGTGAAATGGGCTCCACCTGCAATAAGGAACAGCTGGCGGAGATTTTCACTACGGGGAAATATGCCGTTTTTACCAAAGGAAGATATGAGCACAGTCCTCAGAATCCCATTACCGGCGTAGGGAATTTTGTAGTAGACCTCACAGATGATCAGGGAAAACTGTTACTTCCGCTGATTCTGCTGGATTCCAACATGTATGGTGACGGCTGGTTTTTCAGCGGTTTCGACCGGATCCATGAGGATCAGACGGACTGGTGCATGGAAAAACTGAACGAGAGAAAAGTGCCTGCCATGGCATTTTTCCACATGCCGCCCGCAGAATTTAAGGAAGCTTATGAGAAAATGAAATTGGGCGATCACAGCGTGATTTATGAACACGGCAGTATCGGAGAAAAGGACGAGTACTTCGGAATATCGAACCGACCGCCACATTTTTTCGAAAAAGCGGTGGATAACGGCTGGCTGAAATGGATATTCTGTGGACACGATCACCTGAATACATTATCCCTGATATATCAGGGCATCCGCATGACCTACGGAATGTCCATTGATTATCTGGGATATTCCGGCATTGCGAAGCAATATATCCAGCGTGGAGCTACGCTGATCACGAGGAAGACAAACGGGAACATAGATATCACTATGGTACCGTTGAAAACGGTTATTTCGACACGAGTAAGGGGAGCCTGATGAAAGGCTCCCCCGATTTGTACGAGAATGATTAGTAATTGATACCGCTGATGCCGAGTACTCCGTTCTGGACATTGAAGGTGATGTTGGGGCCGTCACCGGTGCTGTAAAGGGTGAAGCCTGCCATACTGGGGCTTAATTCGGACAGATCAGCATTAGCCATAGAGTCTTTCAGCTCAGGGGTGAAGATTTTGTCTGCACCTAAGGCAATCAGGTCTTCCCTGGTTTCGATCACACTGCCATCGCCCAGAGCAACATAGACCGGATAATTGACCAGATCAGCGAGAGCATTCAGGTCTTCAGCGGCTACGGCATCCTGGATCTTTTTAGCGAAAGCGGCAGCATCCTCTGTGGAAACTGCAAAGTTGTCTTCATATGAAGTACCATTGGCCGCATCAGCAGAAACTTCTGTAGTTGTCTCAGCACTAGCTTCAGCAGCAGAACTTTCAGCAGTAGAAGCCTCCGCACCGCTTTCGGAAGTCACCGTACTTTCCGCCGAAGCTGCTCCATTTCCCTGACTGCCACAGGCAGCAAAAGACAATACCATCACAGTAGTTAAAAGTGCACAGATCATTTTGTTTTTCATAAGTAAAACTCCTCTCTTAAATAAAACCATATCTTACAGGTCTCTGATGGTTAGACTATGCATCTGCTGCAAAAGTTTCAAAAATATCAAAAAAATATCAAAAACATCCACCCAAAAGAAAAACCTTCTGTTAAAATGTAAAAATAAGACAGATGAAAACAATAGAATAGGAAACTACCATGGAACCATATTACTATCAGAAAATGAACAAGCCCCAGCAGGCCGCCTATCACGCTATGCAGCAGGGAGTGCTGGCGCTGGCAGACGAGATCCAGTTGCCGCGGATCCCGGCGGAAGAATTGTATGACGTATTTTTCCGACTGCGGCTGGATCATCCGGAGATCTTCTGGGTGGTGAGTTATCGGTATAGATATTATCAGGACTCCCCCAACATCATCTTCGTGCCGGAGTATCTGTTTGAGAAAAATAAGATCAGAGAACATCAGAAAGCCATGCAGTCCCGGGTGGAAAAGCTGGCAAGACCTGCCGCAAAGTTCACAGAGTGGGAAAAAGAGAAGTACATTCACGACTTTATCTGCGAAAATATCACCTACGATAAGTTGAAAAAGCCCTATTCCCATGAGATTATCGGACCGCTGGGACAGGGCGTGGGTGTCTGCGAGGGCATTGCCAAATCGGTGAAGGTGCTTTGTGATGCGCTGGGTGTGTGGTGTGTAATCGCTATCTGCGGCAACAATCCGGAGAAAGGGATCAAGTACCGTCACACCTGGAATATTGTGCGGATCGGCGGGCAGTATTATCATCTGGATGCCACATTTGACAATACATTGGGAAAACATCAGGGCAATGCGGAAGCACCCGGAGAGATCCGCTACGACTATTTCAATCTGGGAGATAAAGCAGTGTTCCGGGATCATGAACCGTTGATCGCCCCGGCACCCGGCTGTCCGGACAACGATCATTTTTATTACAAGGAGAAAAAACTTTCCTTTACGAAAACGGAAGAAGTATATAAAAGAGCACAGCAGATGGCGAAAAAAGGCCGGGCCATGACGTTCCAGTGGCGGGGAGGCTATCTGACCAGAGAAGTCTTGCAGGAACTGTTGGAACTGATCCGCAAGGCAGGCGAGGAGCGGCAGAAGACCGCCCGGATCAGCTTCAACTGGCCACAGGCGGTCATTCATTTCAGCTATGTGGAAAATGCAGGCATCCCGGAGCCGGAGGTCGTCATGGAAGACGCCAACGAAGGGGAACAGTTCGACACCGGGGAATAAAGGTATGGGATGATGTCAGGATCAAGAATTCTCCGACTTCAATGCGCACTCCCGGAATAACGCATTGACGGCCAGCTTATAGTCGCTGGTATCTGTGGCTTTGCGGATCTTTTTTACGTATTTGTCCGGAGATTCGAAGCTGTGGCTTAAGAAAGTCCAGAGATCCTTCATCTTATAGAGCGTATTGGTATCGCCGGACATGATCTCCTGATAACCGGTCAGGAGGGAAGTGTGGAATTCCTTCAGGACAGCCAGCCGTTCTTCACAAGACGGCAGCGCAACACTCTCCGTGGAGGCAGCCTTCAATTCCTGCAATAATCCCGGATTCTGCAAAATTCCCCGGCCGATCATGACCGTATCGATACTGGGAAGCTTCGTAAGAATCTGCGTTAGCGACTCCGGAGAGGTAATATCCCCGTTATAGCACAGCGGACATTGCAGGGCTTCCACCGCCTCTGCGAAAGCTTCCAGATGGGGTGTCCCCTTGTAACCTTCCTTTTGCAGTCTGGGGTGAATGATCAGTTCCTTCATGGGGAATTTTTGATATATTTTAAGCAGTGGAGCCCATTCATCCATGTAGTCCATGCCGATGCGGGTCTTGATGGAGATTTCCAGTGGACATTTTTCAAAGATCTCGTCCAGAAAATCCTCCAGTTCCCGGGGCGTGCCTAAGAAGCCGGCACCACGGTTTCTTGCCACCACCGTCCCGGAAGGACAGCCCAGATTCAGATTGACCTCGTGGTAGCCATATCCGGCCAGCTGCTCTGCCAGCGACAGAAAATCCTCCACCTTATTGGTCAGGATCTGCGGTACGGTGTACATGCCCACATTATGTTCCGGAAGCACATCGTTGCGTTCTCTGCTGTTCATGTGCCGATTGGAGATAAAAGGGGTAAAATATTTGTCCATGCCGCCGTAACAGCGGTTCCAGTTAGTGCGGAAATTATAAGTGGTCAGTCCCTCCATGGGGGCAAGATAATATTTCATAAAAAATGTATGCCTTTCCGTAACCTGCAAGCGTTCCGTTGCATTCCGGCGTATGCTTTCGCAGATTGTACTTTGTATCGGGTGTTTTGCCAAATCCCTTATTCAGAGATATTCTCAATAACGGGATTGCCCTTTACATGATTATAAACAGTTACTATTATAATAGAGATAGTAAAAATTGCAAAGAAAACCGCAAAGATCCAAAAAGAAAGCGGCTGGAAGAAGGAATAAAGATCATGACTGAAAAAACAGAAAATAATACCATAAACCTAACCACCAACGAACGCACCCAGCAGGAGATCACCATCTCCGGCAACCCCGGGAAACCGGTCGGGGAGGATGGGGAGAAGATGCTGTGCCGCATGAACGAAAGCCACTACGCAGTGACCGGCTGGGCGCTGGAACACTGGAAGATCCGGGAGAATGACCGGATTCTGGACATCGGCTGCGGTGGAGGAGCAACTCTGAAACGCATGAGTGAAGAGGTGCGTGACGGACATCTGATCGGAGTGGATTATTCCGCCACTTCACTGGAGCTTTCCGGGAAAACCAATGCAGAAGCACTGCAGCAGGGAAAAATGGATCTCGTGGAAGCCTCAGTGGAAAAACTGCCCTTTGCGGACAATGCTTTTGACAAGATCATTACGGTGGAAAGCTTTTATTTCTGGCCGGATCCCGCGGAGAATCTGAAAGAAGTCTACCGGGTATTGAAGGAGCAGGGAACCTTTTTACTGGTGGCCGACATTTACCAGAAGGAGAATCTGCCGGAACAGGTACGGGAAAACATTCAAAGATTCCATCTGTTTAATCCCACACCGGAAGAATTCCGGGAACTGCTGGAAAATGCAGGATTTGAAGAGGTACGGATTCACTTAAAAGACGGCGAGGACTGGATCTGCGCGGAAGGGCACAAATAAGCAGTAGAACCCTTCGGAAAAACGCAAAAACCGGGTGGAAGTCCGAAACGGAACACGCTAGAATCAGAAACGTAGAAAATGTGAAAGTATCCATGAAAATATTCAAAGGAGAAAACAATAACCATGTATAATCAGAATTATAAAGTAGAACTTCCCCAGTTCCCGGACCGGGAGGTGTCCATAGCAGAATACGGCGCGAAGAGCGGCGATTTGCAGATCGAGACCGGCAGACACAATGCGGAGGCCATTAACCGCGCGATCTGCGAAGTGTCGGAGCAGGGGGGCGGTACGGTAAGAGTTCCCGCAGGCATCTGGGCGGTGGCTCCGCTCCGGCTGTTAAGCGGTGTCAATCTTCATCTGGACAGTCAGGCTATGTTAAAATTCATCAAGTCCAAAGAGGACTATCCGCTGCGGATCACCAGCTATGAAGGTCAGGACTGCATTCGCACCGTATCTCCCGTTACCGCGGAAAATGCAGAAAACATCGCCATTACCGGAGAAGGCATCATTGACGGCAGCGGTGATAAATGGCGTCCGGTCAAGAAGTTTAAGATGACGGAAAAGCAGTGGGATGCGTTGTTTACCATCAGTCCTTATGTGTTAGAGACGAAAGAAACAGCGATCTGGATGCCCACAGAGTCGATTTTAAAAGGAAATCACCACAATATTCAGGGAAACACCGAGGAAGCACTGGCCGCCGCGGCACCCTATTACGATTTTTACCGCCCGGTGATGATCAGTCTGCGCCATTGCAAAAATGTGCTTCTGCAAGGCGTAACGTTCATGAACTCTCCGGCATGGAATATCCACCCCTATTTCTGCGAGAACCTTACGGTGGAGCATATACAGGTCCGCAATCCTTATTATGCCCAGAACGGTGACGGCATTGATGTGGAGTCCTGCACTAATGTGCATATTCATCACAGTGTTTTTGAGACCGGAGATGATGCCATCTGCATGAAGTCCGGCAAAAATGCCATTGCCCGCAAGATTCAGGGGCCCTGCAGCAATGTTTACATCCATGACTGTCTGGTGAACGAAGGCCATGGCGGTTTCGTCATCGGCAGTGAGATGTCCCGCGGAGTAAAGGATATTCTGGTGGAGAACTGTACTTTCGTGGGAACCGATGTGGGTGTCCGCATGAAGAGTGCGCTGGGCCGCGGCGGCGTGGTAGAAAATATCACTCTCCGCAATATCCATATGAGCGAGATCAAGGGCGAGGCAGTGATCCTGACCATGTCCTATGTGCTCAATTCCCTGAACCGGGAAGAGACCATTGCCATGGAAAATGAGGACGACATCCCGTATTTCAGAAATCTGCAGATGGAGAATATTGAAGTCACCGGCTGCAGACAGTTCACAAAGATCGAGCCTTTACAGGGCAGGCCGGAGACAATTCAAAATGTAGTCATTAACGGACAGAAGCTGGCATAAGTGCCAGGACTGGAACACAGATTTCCGGTGCCGGAGAAGAAAATTTTGAAACACAGTATCAGGAGGTAATGATTATGCCATGTACAACCATATTAGTAGGAAAAAAAGCATCTTATGACGGTTCCACCATGATCGCCCGGAATGACGATTCTCCTTCGGGGCAGTTCACACCGAAGAAATTCGTTGTGGTGCATCCGGAAGAACAGCCGAAAAAATACGAATCCGTGCTTTCCCATGTGGAGATCGATCTGCCGGAGGATCCCATGCGTTATACCGCAGTCCCCAATGCACTGGACGGAGAGGGTATCTGGGCAGCGCACGGTGTCAATGCGGCAGGTGTGGGCATGACGGCCACAGAGACCATCACTTCCAATGCCAGAGTTCTGGGAGCGGATCCACTGGTGGAATATGTTCCGGCGAAGGATGGTGTGGAAGAGATCTCCGGCGGCATCGGCGAGGAGGACATTGTGTCTCTGGTGCTTCCTTACATTCACAGTGCCAGAGAGGGTGTCACACGTCTGGGAAGCCTGTTGGAGAAATACGGTACCTACGAGATGAACGGTATTGCTTTTTCCGATAAAAACGAGATCTGGTGGCTGGAGACCATCGGCGGCCATCACTGGATCGCTCGGAGAGTGCCGGACGACGCTTATGTGGTGATGCCGAACCAGTTCGGAATCGATGCCTTTGATCTGGAAGATGCGCTGACGGAGCAAAAGGAGCATATGTGTTCCGCGGATCTGAAAGAATTTATTGAAAAGAACCACCTGGATCTGTCACAGGACGGCAGTTTTTCCGCCAGAGATGCCTTTGGAAGCCATGACGATTCCGACCATGTATACAATACCGCAAGAGCCTGGTATATGCTGCGGACCCTGAATCCCCGTACAAAGGTCTGGGATGGCCCGAATGCAGAGTACACACCGTTTTCCGATGATCTGCCCTGGTGCATGGTGCCTGAGAAGAAGATCACGGTGGAGGACGTAAAATACGTGCTGTCTTCCCATTATCAGGGAACACCCTATGATCCTTATGCTTCGTATGGGGATAAAACTATGTGTGGAGCCTATCGTTCCATCGGCATCAACCGCAATGACGTCATGACCCTGATCCAGATGCGTCCGGAGGGAGAGCCGGTTCAGTGGCTGGCGCTGGCCTCTAATGCCTTTAATGTACTGGCACCTTTTTATACCGGCATCGACAGGACACCTGAGTACCTGTCAGCGACCACCGGAAAAGTATCCACGGAGAACTTCTACTGGATGAGCCGTATGATCGCAGCCATGGCCGATGCTTCTTATAGCAAATCCGTGTTCCATATCGAACGTTATCAGGAAAAGGTGGCAGCGAAAAGCCACGAGATCCTGAACCGTTACGATACATTGCTGGAGCAGGAGAACGAAGAGGACAAATGTAAGAAATTGCAGGAAGAAGCCAACGAAAAGACGGCCCAAATGCTGCGGGAGGCAGCAGCCGACACGCTGGACAAGGTCCTGTATGAACTCAGTGGGCAGATGAAAAATGCCTATGCCAGATCGGATGCGTAAACAATCATCCAGGTGGAAACTTTATGATCTGAATGAAGAGAAAGGAAAACAGCAGATTCTCCAAAAGAGTCTGCTGTTTTTGTGTTTATGAAAATATCTCATTGACAAATCTGAAATGTTTACATATAATTACCAAAGATAATTACTAGTGGTAACTATAAAGACAATTAAAGAATAGAAAAAAGATATCAGAGAGGAAAAAGAATGACGGTTCAGACCATAAAACGAATGTTGGATGCCTGTTATCAGGCAAAAAGAATCCGGGAGATGCTTCCCGCGCTGCCCTCAGGCGTGACACCCTCTTATATTCATTTTCTGGATGTGATCCAGATCATGGAGAGGCAGGGGGTTGCTGTGAAGATTTCAGATATCAGTGACTATCTGAATATCCCCCGTCCCGGCGTGACACGGACAGTAAAAGAAATGGAAGAAAAGGGGTATCTGCGGAAAGCCAATGCGGCGGAAGACGGTAGGATCACCTATATTTCCCTGACCGAAGAGGGACGAAAGCTGTCGGAAAAATATAATGAGAATTATTTTGTCGGTCTGGCACCGTATCTGGAGAGCATTTCCGAAGCAGATGCGAAAGTGATGATACAGACCATAGAGACCTTTTATCAGGTGATGTGCGAGAGGAGAGAGAAGTTTGAAAAATAAAGAAAATGACATGATGGATTTTACACAAGGAAGCATTTTGAAAAAGTTGCTTCGCTTCATGGTTCCCATTTTGGGAGCCTTAATCTTACAGGCGGCTTACGGTGCGGTAGACCTGCTGGTAGTGGGACGGTTCGGCTCCACCTCCGGACTTTCCGGTGTATCCACCGGCAGTCAGGTGCTGAATCTGGTGACCTTTGTGGTGACTCAGCTGGCCATGGGTATCACCGTGCTGATCGCCCGGTATCTCGGGGAGAAGAGAGAGGATCAGATCGGCAGCATTATCGGCGGCGGAACCGTTGTATTTGCAGCGATCTCGCTGGTGCTGTTTGTAATTATGGTGGGCTTTGCCCGTCCTATTGCGGTTCTCATGCAGGCACCGGAAGAGGCGGTAGGGCTGACCGCTGCTTACATCCGGATCTGCGGTGCCGGAATCTTTTTTATTGTGGCATATAATGTATTGTCAGCCATTTTCCGTGGACTGGGTGACAGCAATTCCCCGCTGCTGTTTGTATTCGTGGCGTGCATTGTCAATGTCGTGGGTGATCTGGTGCTGGTGGCAGGACTGGGCATGGATGCCATGGGAGCAGCGCTGGCTACTGTTTTTGCACAGGCATTGAGCGTAGTGTTTGCAATTGTACGCCTTGTGAAAAAGGGACTGCCCTTTACCATTACCGGATACGATTTCCGTTTGAATCCCCAGTGCGGTAAATTCCTGCAGATTGGTCTGCCGTTAGCTTTGCAGGAGTGTCTGACGCAAGGCTCTTTCCTGGCACTGTGTGCCTTTGTCAACCGCCTGGGACTGGAAGCTTCCTCTGGCTACGGCGTGGCATGCAAAATCGTTAACTTTGCCATGCTGATCCCCGGTGCACTGATGCAGTCCACTTCTTCTTTCGTGTCACAGAATGTAGGTGCCGGAGAACAGAAGCGGGCGAAGAAGACCATGTTCACCGGTATCGGCATCGGACTTTTGGTGGGATGCTTTGCCTTTTCACTGGTGTTCTTCCGGGGGGATCTGCTGGCAGGTATCTTCTCCGCGGATGCGGCAGTGGTGCAGAGAGGGTATGAGTATCTGAAAGGTTTCGCACCGGAGACACTATTGACTGCTGTGCTGTTCAGCATGATGGGATATTTTAACGGTAATGGCAAGACCGTGTGGGTCATGCTTCAGGGACTGATCCAGACACTTCTCGTCCGACTTCCTTTTGCTTACTATATGAGTATCCAACCGGACGCAAGTCTCACCAATATCGGCCTCGCAGCCCCCATCTCTACTGCAGTGGGCATTGTTCTGAATGTGGCTTTTTTTCTCTATTTGGAACATGCTGCCAAGCGTAGTTAATTGAGAGTTACGCGGGCAATGAGCCGCGCATAGGCATAGTGAGGACAGCGATGGGCGCTTGCGCACAAATCGCTGTCTTATTCGATACGCGGGGCGTAATCATTAAATTTAGTCAATTAAGCCCCGGTAGTTTACGATACGCGGGGCGTAATCATCAAATTTAGTCAATTAAGCCCCGGTAGTTTACTATACGCGGGGCGTAATCATTAAATTTAGTCAATTAAGCCCCGGCAGTTTACGATACGCGGGGCGTAATCATCAAATTTAGTCAATTAAGCCCCGGCAGTCTTACGATAGCGGGGCTTAATTATCAAATATTGTGCGTAACGCCCCATACCTTGGTTTAAGGATACAGAGAAGCTTGTTCCTATCACCTGTGTCCACGCTGAGGCGGAAGGTTTCCAGCAGAAAAGGACTGCTCCCCCGGGCGTAGATGCGGCGGAGACTGTGAGATTTTCTTGGAAAGTGGTTAAGCCGCAGGGGCAACGCGAACACGATGTTCGCGTTAGCCGGTAAGCGACATGGATGGCAGCGTAAAGGCGGCCCCGTCATGATGAGAAACACTTGACCACTTTCCTTTAGAAAATCCACAGTTGTAGCTAGCATCCGAGTCCGGGGGGCAGTCCTTTCTGCGTGGGGGCTATGGCAACCCTACGTTACGAGCCATGTCCCCAATTCATAAATGTTTCGCAAAGGGCACTCCACATTTGTTGGCAGTTCTCTGCAATGAGCCACGCTATTCATAAGATTGTCAGCAAAAACGCTGCCAATCTTATGATCAATTTTCTGTTTTCATTCGTCGTTTCGCCTCATACATTCTGGCATCGGCCTCCCGGACCATATCGTCCATGGAACGAGGCATAGTATGGGTCAGTACGGAATATCCCATGGCTACAGTAATGGGATGCTCGGAACCGTCAGGAAGCTTCAGAGTTCCCAGAGACGCTTCGAAATCTCTTTGCAGCTTGAGAAATTCTTTTTCAGAATCGGATACGGTCGACAGGAATACGAACTCATCTCCGCCGATCCGGTAACATTTTCCTAAGGAACCGAGATGTGCCGACAGAGTATCCGCTACCCTGCAGATCAATTTATCACCGCTTTGGTGACCGTAGGTGTCGTTCACATATTTGAGGCTATTCACATCGTACAGTGCCAGCAATACATGAAAATTATGGGATGCGTCCAGTCTTTTCAATTCTTCCATATAGGAAGTACGGTTCAGCAGGTCGGTCAGACCGTCGCGATAAGCCAGGCGGCTGAGCAGCTGCATGCGAACCCCTTCCTGATAGTTGGTCATGAGGCGCAGGGTAACCTGGACTGCTTCCATGATCAGGAACATAAGCACACCGATCCGTGTGAAGAAGCTGGTCTCGGGAGCACTGCCGAACCATAGCAGCAGGATATCCAGTAGAACGCCAAAGCACAGACACAGAATTCCAAGGTTATGATATAGATTGTGCTTCAGATGCTGCCTTTGATTCTGATAAAACCCCTTGCCGATGGCATAGATAACAAGTGCGATCAGAATGCCAAAAGTAATATGGGTCAGACGAAGACTTTCATGGAAGTCCTTGAGACCGGTCAGATTCAGGCAGAAACGTATACTGAAATCCATGACACTGATCAGGCATACTGTCTGTACCATCACAGGGGAGTACTCTGTATACATTTTGCCAAGGTACAGAAACAGTGGAATGGTGATCAGCATCATAAAAAGTTCCGCAATTGTATGATAAATATGGCTGTTACGCAGGATCAGCTGCAGCATACGGTTATCTGCCAACATAAAGATACCGGTATTCAGAGCAAATAATCCCAGATAAAGCATCTCACTGCCGATGATGTGCTTCTTGTGTAATGGCAGATAAAACAGGATAAATGCCAGACCAAGATGGGCGATCAGGAAGCTGATGCCGAATCCGGGTGCCTTGTCGCGGATGCGGCTTATCAGGATATCTTCACTACGTCCTAGGTACATATGATTGATCTTGCCACTGCCGTCTCCGTAAGGATTATCGATCACCAGGGTGAGCGTGCACCCGGAATCTTCCCGGTAGATCGGCAGAGAGACATAAGAGGCTCCCGGTGTCTTGCCGAAGAAAACTCTCTCCGGCTGCATGGTCTCATAGATCAGCCGGTCGTCTATCAGGATCGTCACATTGGAACTTTTATAAAAAAAGAAAAGTGCCATGTCGTGAGTCAGCGCAGGAAGCTTCTTGGTCACTGTGCAGGTGCCGCTGATATGGGAAAAATCAACGGGGCTTCCATCGGAGGTGGTCCAGCCTTCTGAAAAGTCAATATAATCCGATATTGCCGGCTCACGGTTCTGCCTGGGCAGACTGTAGTACAGTACTGTAAAAATCACAGAACACATGATCAGGAAAAACAGTCCACGTGTAATGGAATATGAAGTTTTGTGATTGTTCGTGTTAGTATTCATATGAATTATATTATAGTAATCAGGTACCATAAAAGTCAATGTCTGTGTTGGTCAGATCAATGACTAAAGATAAAAAAAGTTGCAATGGGTGAAAAAGTATGCTATTGTGATTTTGTTGCCGCTTTAGTGCGGTAAAGATTTACTCTGGAGAGTTCTTCCACGGAAAGCAATTATCATATTTCCGTATAGAAGGCGCCGAAGGTGTACGGCAGTAAAGCTGCCAATCTCTCAGGCAAAAGGACAGAGCATCTATATGCTTATTCCCATTCTCTTCGGAAGAAATCAATCTACGATAGGACGTCACAAGAGGTGACGGAAGGAGAGGGAATATGTTAGACATGATTAGTAACTTTCTGACCACAGTGGATGATTTCGTCTGGGGCATCCCCCTGATCGTCCTCATTCTGGCTACCGGTCTTTTTCTTACAGCCAGACTTCATTTTTTGCAGATCACGAAGCTTCCCCATGCAATCAAACACTTAATTGCCAATGAAAAGTCGGGCGAAGACGGCGAAGTATCCAGTTTCGCGGCACTGTGTACGGCATTGTCCGCTACCATCGGAACCGGTAATATCGTTGGTGTGGCAACGGCTATTGTAGCAGGCGGTCCCGGAGCTTTGTTCTGGATGTGGATCGCTGCGCTGGTAGGTACGGCTACGAAGTATTCCGAGTGCCTGCTGGCGGTGAAATATCGTGTGGTAGCAGAGGATGGACACATTATCGGCGGCCCCTTCTACTATATCGAAAACGGTATGGGCAAGAGCTGGAAATGGCTGGCGAAGATCTTCGCTTTTATGGGTGTATGCGTGGGATTGTTCGGTATCGGAACCTTTACCCAGATCAACGGTATCACCAGTGCGGTACATAATTTCTTCGATGCGAACAATGCACATACCGTACAGCTCTTCGGCATGGACTATTCCTGGAGCGTGGTGATCTCCGGAATCCTTTTGACCATCTGCGTGGCACTGGTTGTTATCGGTGGATTAAAGCGTATCTCCACCGTGGCACAGGTCATCGTTCCTTTTATGGCAGTGACTTATGTAGTAGCCTGTCTGTTAGTACTGATCTTTAATGTAACTGCCATTCCGGCAGCTATCGTGACCATCGTACAGAGTGCGTTTGGTATGCGTGCCGTAGCCGGCGGTGCTTTGGGAGCGGTTATCATGGCAATGCAGAAGGGTATTGCGAGAGGTATTTTCTCCAACGAAGCCGGTATCGGTAGTGCACCGATCGCAGCGGCTGCAGCGCAGAACGACTCTCCGGCCAAACAGGGTCTGATCTCAATGCTGGGTACCATCATTGATACTCTGATCATTTGTACCATGACCGGTCTTACGATCGTAATTACCGATTCCTGGAACGTAGGTCTGGACGGCGTGGATGTTACCACCAGAGCTTTCCAGCAGGGGCTGCCTTTTAACAGCTCTATTGCATCCTTTATCCTGATGGTATGCCTGGTATTCTTTGCATTTACCACGATCCTCGGTTGGGATTACTACAGTGAGAGATGCCTGGAATACCTGATCGGTCAGAAGCCGAAGGCGATCAAAGTATACCGTTGGATCTACATTGCCTGCGTATTCATCGGACCCTACATGACTGTTAAGGCAGTATGGACCATCGCAGATATCTTCAACGGTCTGATGGCGATCCCGAATCTGATCGCACTGCTGGCATTAAATGGTGTTGTGGTGGCTGAGACCAAGAAATACCTTGACAATGCCAAGAAAAAGTTTTAAAAAAGTTCTGTAGCCCTATCACACGGGGAAAATCCATATTTTTTCCGGAAGTATAGAAGTGAGGAACTATATGAAAGATCTTACAAAGGGCAGACCGTCAGTTTTGATACTGACGTTTGCCCTTCCTATTTTTTTGGCCAATTTATTGCAACTTACTTACAGCCTGGCAGATACCCGCATCGTAGGTACTTTTCTGGGAGATAATGCCCTGGCGGCAGTGGGGGCCACGACGACGCTGAGCAACCTGATCGTACAATTCCTAATGGGAATGTGCAATGGCTTTGCTATTATTTCGGCACAGTGCTTCGGAGCGAAGGATATGGACAGATTGCGCCGATCCTTAGGCAATTCTCTGGTGCTTGGTCTATTGGCAGCGGTGGTACTGACATTTGGAGGACTTGTATTTTTACAGCCGATCCTCAGATTCCTGAATGTGCCGGAAAATCTGTTGCACACAGCAACACAGTATGTGTCCGTGATCATAGCGGGACTTGTTGTTACTTTATTATATGATGTATTATCGGCGACCTTAAGAGCAATCGGAGATACCGTGACCCCGCTGATCGTGCTGGCAGTGTCGGTGGTGCTGAATATCGGAGGAGATCTGCTTCTGATCGTGGTGCTGCATATGGGAGTGCTGGGTGCCGCAGTTGCTACTGTGCTGTCGCAGCTGATCGCTGTGGTGGTGTGTGCGGTCTATCTGTGGAAAAAGTATGAAATTCTGCGGATACGTGTGGATGATATGAAGCTGCAGGATGCCGGAATGCTCCGCAATATGTTAAGCTCCGGCCTTTCCATGGGGTTCATGAGCTCACTGGTCAATATCGGTACATTGACATTGCAGACCTCCATCAATAAGCTGGGACAGAATATTATCATTGCCCATACGGCAGCCCGCAAGATCTCCGAGATCTTCATGATCATGTTCAGCGTCTTCGGTCAGACAATGGCGACCTATTGCGGACAAAATCTGGGAGCCGGAAAAATCGAACGGATCCGCAGAGGAATCCTGTTGGCAACCGGTTATACCTGCATCTGGTGTACGCTTAATATTGTGACTGCTTATACCATCGGTGACTGGCTGGTATGGCTGGTCACCGGCAGCAAAACTCCGGAAGTGATCTACAATGCCACATTATATCTGAAGGTAGATACACTGTTCTATTATGTGACAGCGGTAATCTGTATTGTGAGAAACTCCATGCAGGGACTGGGAGAACGGATCGTACCGCTGATCTCCAGCTCGCTGGAAATGATAGGGAAAATTGTGATCGCGGCGACGCTGGTTCCCATGTTCGGATACCCGGGTGTCATCGCAGCGGAGCCTATTGTGTGGTTTATTATGATCATTCCGCTATTGATAAAGATACTGCGTATGCCGGTCTGGAAGCAGAAAACTTAACTGTTTCGTAAACAAAAGAGATATTTTTACTTAACGTTAAGGAAAAATGACCAAATTTAACAATAAAATACTTGTAATTTTGTCGAATTGTATTACTATATGGAAAATGTTACAATGAATTTACCGAGAAAATACTTAAACGTTTTCGAGACGGACCGAATGTGATAAAGTCTTTTACAGAAAGGCAGATGTGGTAAGTATGAAGAAGACAGAGAATAAGAAAACGAAAGTAAAAGGGAACAAAAAGCCATTTTTCACAATTTCGAAAAAGATACTGGCGTTAAGCCTTCTGCCGATGATCATTGTATGTGCACTGGTGGCTACGGTGGGGGCCAAAGCATTAGAGACCGGAATTGAGAAACAGATTGAGCAGTCTCTGCAGATCGTTGGTGTCAGTGTGGATGAAACCTACACGAATCTGTATGAAGGCGATTACACCAGAGATAAGGGAGGCAAGGTGCGCAAGGGCGGCACATCCATTTCCGGGGAGACACAGTTGATCGATGGATTGCAGGAGAAGACAGGCTTCCAGGTGTCTTTTTTGTATGGAAATATGCGTCTGATCACGACATTGACCAAGCCGGAAGGAGGACGTATTAACGGTACGGCGCTGGAAGACGATGTCTATGCACAGATTCAGACTGGGGAGGCTTTGTTCCTGACGGACTGCAACATTTCCGAAGTAGATTATTATGTATATTATCAGCCATTGATCAATTCTGATGGCTCTGTGATCGGTGCCATCGAAGTGGCGACGCCGATGCAGAATGTCAAGGATACAATCTCGATGCAGGTGAAGGATATTATTCTGATCGCTGTGGCATGTGTTCTTGTGGCGGCAACGCTGGTAAGCGTATTATCCCGTAGCATGGTGAAGACCATGAAGAAGACGAAGCATTTCCTAGGCAGGATCGTGAACGGAGAACTGGATGCAGAGCCGGATGAAAAGCAGTGCCGTAAAAAGGATGAACTTGGGGATGTATATCGTATTTCTGTAAAACTGCAAAAAACTCTCCGTTCGATCGTAACAGAGATCAAGGATTCCGCGGATGATCTGACAGCATCTTCCAACAAACTGATCAAGATGGCACAGGATACCCAGGAATCTGTGAATGATGTATACCATGCTGTCGGCGAGATATCAGACGGCGCAAGGAATCAGGCCAATGAGACAACGGATGCTAATGAAAATGTAGTGCGTATCGGCGAGCAGATCGAATATATATCTGAGGAAGTAAAATCTCTGACGGATTATGCCGGCAGGATGGCAGAAGCGGAGAAAGCTTCCGAAGAGATCATGAAGGAACTGAACGGCTCCAACGAGAGCACCAAGGAATCCGTCCTGCGGGTAGCGGAACAGATTACGGATATGAACGGAGCAATTCAGAATATCACCAAGGCAGTATCCATGATTCAGGATATTGCGGACGAGACAGATCTGCTGTCACTGAACGCCAGCATTGAAGCAGCCAGAGCCGGAGAAGCGGGAAGAGGCTTCGCAGTGGTAGCAGAGCAGATCAGTAAGCTGGCTGACCAGTCTAAGCGCTCCGCAACCGAGATCCAGCAGATCATCCAAAATATCATGGAGTCTTCCGGCAGAATGGTGGAGATCATGGGTGAAGTGGAAGCCAACATGAATCACCAGCAGAGCAAGTTAGAGGAGACCGGTGTGAAGACTGCGGCAGTAGCGGATGGTGTGGAGAATTCCCTGCAGCATATTGACGGTATCCGGGAGAAGATGGATGTCTTAGGACAGTCCGGAAGTGCGATCCGTGATGTAGTGGAAGGATTGTCGGCAATCTCCGAACAGAATGCAGCATCCGCAGACAGTACCATGCAGGCGGCTCATGGCATGAGTGATACCATGACAGAACTGATGAATTCTTCTGAGAACCTGTTGGCATTAGCGGATAAGCTGGAAAAGGTACTGGATGTTTTCAAGGTATAAAGAGGGTGCTGGAAGCTGTCCGGCAGGGAGATAACATATAAATGACAGAAAATGCAGTCCGTTTTTCATAGAAAACCGGACTGCATTTTCGTGTGCTTTATTGACGGGGATACCATCATGAATTACAATATAAGGGATGTGAGGAATTACGTTATGAATTTAAGGTCTTTCACCCACTTATAAGCAAGCTCATATGGGCTTAGACTTTTTGAACCTGGCATAATATCATACGGGAGAGAAGGAGAATGCAAATGAAAGAGTTGGAACGAAGTAACCGGGTGGCCATGATAGCACATGGTGTGATCAATGCATGTATGCTTTTCATTAGCGTGATCGGATTTGTTGAACACACAGTGTCGGTTCCGGTATTGGTAGTGCTGATGCTTCTTGGGATCATACCGGTTCTTGCAGAATTTATTTGTTGGAAGAGGGATCATGCAACCAAAGCTATAAAACATCTGTCACTGATCGGATTTGCGTTGTTTTATACGGTGCTGCTTTTTACGGCACAGTGCAACATGGTGTATGCATTTGTAATTCCCATGATGTTTGCAGTCATGCCTTATCATGATGTCAAGGCATTTGCACTTATTAATGTGGGGACGGTGGTAGAGAATATCCTGGTGGTGCTCCTGGGAGCCACACAAGGGGGATTTGGCTATCTGGGGCAGGACGCAGGATTTATACAGATTTCGGTAATGATTCTGCTGTGCATTACATCCATCTATGCTACCATATCCAACCAGAAGAACACCGATGAAAATATAGAGAGCATTACAGCTGCGCAGGACCGCGCGGAAGCAACCTTACGTGAGGTCATGGAAATGAGCAGCCGGATGGAGACTTCAGTAGCTGATATCACAGCGGAATTGAATAAACTGGAAACTGCTTTTGACAGTACCAAAACAGCCATGGAGGAGGTGTCTGCAGGTTCCGGGGAGTCTGCAGCGGCGATTCAGCAGCAGACGTCCCAGACGGAGGCTATTCAGGAAAAAGTAAATACTGTGGGTGAAGTGGCAGAGACGATCGGAAGCAATATGGAACATACGATAGAAATGCTGGATGCCGGAAAAGAAGAGATGACAGGTCTGAAGGAGCAGGCAGAGGATTCTGCAAGAAACAGTGAACTGGCGGCACAGAAGCTGGAAACGCTGGATCATTATATGCAGGAGATGCATTCCATCGTGGAAATCATCAGCAAAATAGCTAATCAGACCAGTCTTCTGGCGCTGAATGCCAGCATAGAAGCAGCCAGAGCCGGTGAAGCCGGCCGCGGTTTCTCCGTAGTGGCGACGGAGATTTCGGGAATGGCCACCCAGACAAAGGATGCTACCGGTAACATCGCGGAGTTGATCCAAAATGTATCCGGAGCGATTGGAGAAGTGGTGACGGTCATCCGTCAGATGATAGACGGTATCGGCAGCCAAAGGGAAGGAACGATGCGTGCGGCGGACAGTTTCACGGCAATTGAAGACAGCAGCTATACGATTGTGGATAATCTGGGTGAGATGCTTCAGACAGTAGAAGCTCTGAAAACAGCCAACCAGGAGATCGTGGATTCCATTCAGACAATCTCAGCGACTACGGAAGAAGTGTCTGCCCATGCCAGTGAGACACTGGAAGCGGAAGAGAGAAACAGAGAGATTCTGCAGAAAATTACTGAAAATATGAATTCTATGGTAAAAAAATAAGTAACGGTTCCTGTGACAGAACGGACAGGATAGAAACAGGAGTGACAGAATATGCATGACAACGGGGTGACTTTACAGAAAAAGGTGTTACAGAATCTGGATATACCGTATTCGTATGAACTGGCAAAGCGAATGGAACAATACCGGTCACATCCGACACTGGGGTATCGCCCGGCGGGTTCTAAGGCAGAATTTGAGACCGGAGAGATGCTGAAGACAGAAATGGAAAAAATCGGACTGTCTGAGGTTACAAAGGATGCCGTGACGGTAGACGGCTGGGAATTTCATAAGGCGGCGTTAAGCTATACGAATGCAGCCGGGGAGACCGTGTCAGCAGAGCTGGGAGCCTATCAGACAACCTTTGTCACCGATGGCCCGAAGGAATTTTCCATGATGTATCTGGGAAAAGGAACGGAGACGGACTATCAGGGAAAAGATGTCAGGGATAAACTGGTACTGGTGGAGATTAACCAGAGGGATGAGTGGTGGATCAATTATCCGGTATACCAGGCACATCTGAAGGGAGCAGCAGCCTTGATCGCAGTGCAGAGCGGCGGCTACGGCGAAATCGACGATGAAGCTCTGAATGCACAGGATATCGCCGGACCGGAGGATGCTCCCGCTTTTTCCATTTCCAGAAAAGATGCGGCCGGCCTGCTGGAGCTGCTGCGTGATCAGGAGGAAATAACGGTCACCTTTGATGCGGAATCCAGGGTGACCAGAAACTGCACGACTTATAATATTGTGGGAAGGATTCCCGGAAAACATCCTGACCGCATGGTGCTTTTGTCTGCCCACTATGACTCCTATTTTGACGGATTCCAGGATGACAATACAGCGGTCGCCCTGATGTTTGGTATTGCAAAGGCGTTGCTGGACAGTGGTTTTCAACCGAACAATACCATTGTGATCTGTGCCATGGCATCCGAGGAATGGGGCGTGGTGGATTCCAATTTCGACTGGTCTACGGGAGCTTATGAGCAGATATTCACCGCACATCCCGAATGGGTGGGCAAGGTGATCGCAGACCTGAACTTTGAACTCCCTGCGTTGGCGCATGGTACCAGAGCGAGGATCCGCAGCTGCTATGAATACGTCAGCTTTCTGGAGGAATATCTGGCGGATCTGCCGAATCTGACGATAGCCTATCCGGAAGAGACAGCAGTGACATCTCCGATCGAGACCTGGTCGGATGATTTTTCCATGGCGATCGCAGGTGTACCGTCCATGGTAAATGATTTCACCGGCGGAAGCTTTATGGAGACCCACTACCATTCTCAGTTTGATAACGATGAGTTTTATGATGAACAGGTATATCGTCTGCATCATGAGCTGTTTGCCCTGTTGATCCTGGCACTCGATGAAACGGCAGTGGTACCGTTGCAGTTTTCACCGGTGGTGCAGCGGATTCGCAAGGGCTTGGAACAGTGTCGGGAAATCTGCTACCGCGCCGATGTGGCGGGGCAGCTGGGAGAGAAAAAACGGGGTTTGCTTGAAAAAATTGAGGAACTGGAGACTTTAAGTGACCGGGCACTCAGAAGATGCCGGGAGGAATATGAAGCGGTAGAGGAATACAACCGTAACTACAAACAGTTGCTTAGAGATGGAAAATACGACGAGGCGGAGAAACTTTTCCGGCAGATCAGACCGCTGGAACAGAAGCTGCTCGCAAGGTTCCAACAGGAGCAGGACGCTTTTGTGCGGATTGACTGGTACGGAAATGTGTTGTATCCTCATGAGATATGCAGTGCAAATCTGAGACTTCTGGGCGGAGCGGTGAGAAATCTGAAGGAACAGAGACTTTCCTCCGCACTTCGTAAGCTTTATCAGGTAGACAACAATGCCTATGCCTTTAATTTTGATGAAGAAGTATATAGGCATTTTACGGATTATGTATTCCATCAGCCGAAGGATCGCCTGAAATGGGGTTACGGAAGGCTGCCGGAGCATGAAAATCTATATGGAACGGTCAAGCAGCTTCTCCAAAAAGAAAAACAACTGGAGATGTTGACAGGATCCGGTATGAAGGAAATGGACTACCGGGAAGAAATTACCAGCCTGGAGCATGCATGCAGCAAGCTTGTGGTCAGCCTGATGAATATCGTGCAACAAATGGAGAGATCTGTGACAGAGATATTCGAATTGTAATGATGGCGAGAGCAGAGCACGGAACGATCCACAGACAACAAAGCTGGGGACTGACATCATCATAATAAGGAGATAACAGTAAATACAATTATGGAAAGTGATAAGTTATATCGTGTGCAGAAGGAAGACCTTCCGAAAGTGGAGAAAATGCTGAATCAGTGCTTTGCACACGATCCGTTGTACGAGACGCTGATTCCGGATCCGGAAGTCCGTAAAAATCTGATGCCGGAGCTGTTTAAATGTGACATGGATGAATTTTATGCGACCTGTGAGATCTTCGCAGACAGCGCGGATCTGAACAGTGTATTGGTGGTATCGGATGAAGCGGAGCCGTACAATGTATTTCAGTTCTATTTTACAGAGGCCATGGCTGCTTTACAGACGGATTCCTATCTGATCAAGGAGGATCCTTCGTTAAAGACATTTCGGAATTTTATGAAGGGTGAGGATTATCTGAATTCCAGCTGGACGGATCAGCTGCATCAGAACCAACGGCTGCACATCATTTATCTGGCAGTGGATCCCACCATGCAGCATCACGGAATTGCAGCGGAGCTTCTGGAGGAAGCCATCGACTATGCCCAGAAGCACAAGCTGATGATCTCCCTGGAGACTCATAATCCAAAAAACGTGGAATTTTATGAAAAATTTGGATTCAAGGTATATGGTGTGATGGAGAAGAATTTCCCGTTAAAGCAATACTGTCTGATCCGTGAAGTACAGTAATATTGCTGAAAATTTCAGAAAAATCCGGAAACGCAACTGCCGGTTGACAAAATTTCAAGGGCACTTGGTAGTTGTCAACCGGCTCTTTTGTTATGATTTTCCTATGTCGACGATCTATGTGTGCACAAGAAAACATTAATAAAAGAAGGAGAGAATGAAAATGATCCTGTCAGAAAAAATAATAATGTTGCGTAAGAAATATGGGTGGTCCCAGGAGGAACTGGCAGAACGCCTGGACATTTCCAGACAGTCTGTATCCAAATGGGAGAGCGGAGCCTCAATCCCGGATCTGGAACGTATTGTCAGTATGAGCCAGTTGTTCGGAGTTACTACGGATTACCTATTAAAAGATGAAATGGAAGAGACGGAATTCACCGATGGAATGACACCGGAGATCACAGAGGGCAAAGTGATCACGGTGGAGGAAGCCAATACGTTTCTGGAAGCTACGAAAAAATATGCTGCCCGGATTGCTCCGGCGGTATCCTTATGTGTGCTCTCTCCTGTTGTATTGTTGTGGTTGTTGGGAATGGCAGGTGCCAAAAGAGGAGCGGTTACAGAAAATGTCGCAGGAGGAATCGGTCTCATCGTACTGTTACTGATGGTGGTAGTTGCGGTAGCGGTATTTCTTCTCACCGGAATCCCGTATAATAAATATGAATATCTGGAAAAAGAAAAGCTGACATTGCAATATGGGGTGTCCGGAATCGTGGAGAAAGCAAAAGAAACATTTGCGGGAACCTACCGGATCTGCATAACCCTGGGTGTTGTATTGTGTATTCTGGGAGTGGTACCGTTGCTGGCAGTATCTATTTTTTTCGGGAATAATGGTTATGCGGTAATCCTTGCTACGGATGCTTTGCTTATTGTAGTGGCGATCGCTGTATGGCTGTTCGTGTGGTCCGGTATTATCTGGGGCGGTTATCAGAAATTGCTTCAGGAGGGGGATTATACTGTGGAGAATAAGGCAGTTAACCGGAAGTATGAGCATGTGACAGCAATTTACTGGTGTGTCTGGACAGCGCTTTATCTGGCCATCAGCCTGCCGACAATGCGTTGGGACATTACCTGGGTCGTATGGCCTGTGGCCGGAGTATTGTATGGGGCACTTCTGGCGTTTTTGAAGATAAAGAATCGGAAAGCAGAGCGCGAATAAGCGGATTGCAAGGGGAAATACGGACGGCGTGAATAAGGAGCGGAATATATGACAGTGGTATGCCTTGTGATACTGGCAGGAATTTTCTGGGGAGATTTTTTCTTAAAAAATTTTATAGAGTCGCATGTGGACGAGCGGGAAGAACGAGAGATCTGCAGGGGGAAACTTCTGATCCGCAAGCATCACAACAAAGGCATGATGCTCAATGCCGGACAGAAGAGAAGGCGTCTGGTGGCTGTTGTTTCACTGGTGTTTACACTGATATTGACCATTGTCTTTATCGTGAGTCTGGGACATCGAGGCAACAATTTGCTGCGACTGGGACTATCGCTGTTGCTTGGTGGTGCCTTCAGCAATACCTATGACCGCCTTCGCAGAGGTTATGTGGTGGATTATGTGAGCTTCCCGGTGAAATGGCAGGCGTTCCGCAAGATCGTATTCAACTGCTCAGATTTCTGCATTATCATCGGTGCGTTGCTATCGGCGCTTGGAATGCTGTAAATTGAAAGTTAGTGAAATAATCCCGTAGCCCTTGGCAGGGTATAAGAAACGCGGCACGCTCGCGCTCTGTCGCAGAGCGTAGCGGTACATAAGCGGTCACAATACGACCGCTAAGTACCGACGTCTGCTTACGGCACTGCTTATTCTTATACCCAGCCGGGGCTACTG
>OJOY01000196.1_pt1 | contig 37949 bp, 49 predicted proteins | sample 1598361 | NCBI WGS metagenome assembly OJOY01 (sample SAMN03922472, study PRJEB24848) | human gut metagenome | isolation source: stool sample | host: Homo sapiens | place: Germany | collected 2010-11 | reverse complement strand
TTGCGAGCATCAAAAAAGGACCCTCAGAAGGCCCTAAAAATTTTTTGGATTATTTTGCAAAAAAGGTATTGACAAGCACGTAATAACGTGCTATACTATATACATCTTAAAAAGAAAGGAGGAATGGTCAATGCACTGGCAAGATATAGTCGCCATCATAAAGGACCTGGCCGAAACCGCAGTCCTGAGCCTCACAGCCATCACACTGATAAAGAAGCTCCTAAAGCGGAAAGCCAAGTCCAAGAAGAAGGGGAAGTAATTCCCCTCTTCTCCCCTTCGGGGGGAGCGACTATAGTATACCACATTGACCGCAAAAAATGAAGAGAAACTTTATTACCATTATTCTAATCGCGCTCGTCGTCCTCCACCTTATTGATGGTTGGCCAAACGGTGCGTTGGGCTGGATTAATATTGCTCTCCTTGCGGTTTGCCTAATTTTGAATCTTATCGTCGAAAGGAAGAGCCGCCATGAAACTACGAGAGATCAGGCTTGAAAAGGGACTATCTGTCCCGAAACTTGTGGAACTATCTGGCGTTCCCCGCCGCACTATTCAGGATATCGAAAAGCGCGGGGACTGTATGTTATCTATTGCCGTAAAACTAGCTAGGGCGCTAGATGTATCGCTGGATCAGCTGGCAGGGATGGAAGAGGACGCCTAAAAGGCGTTCTTTTTTTTCACAAAACAGCCGCCCATTGCTGGACGGCCTAATAGTATGCTTTAGTTGCGCGCAATCGATGCATTAGCCCACATAACACTCTCTTCAAGCCTGGTCATAGCCAAATCCTTTTCGCAGCTATTCGGACACAACTCCTCGATAAGATAGGCCATAACCTTTGCCGTCTCTCTCAATTTGGTGTATTGTTCCGGCTGTCCGGCTTTGGGCGCATGATACGTGAAAGCCCTCTCAATTTGCTCATTCATGACAATTCTCCTTTTCAAATTTATGTCCGCCACTATCACGGACACGCTCCGGCAGTACCTAGTTTTTTGATGTTACCATCATAGCACAAAATAGTGTGTCATTGTGTGTCATCTTCGAGGATTCGCAAAATTTTTGCATGAATCCTGTGTATCTGCTTCCAGGAATAATGCATCTTGACACAGACACTCTCCCAGGTCATCCCCTCGATATACCGATACCGCAGTAATAGACGTTGATCCGGACTCAATCGCTCCATGGCATCCTCGATCTTGTTTCGCAGCTCATACAGCCGCTCCACCCTATCCATCAGCCGGTTTTCTAGGTCAACCTTTTTTGCCACGAGCGATCCTACACGATCCGGATCACCGCCGCCATGCGGCATCCCCGTCAATCTCGGACTTTGGACAGACGTTTGCAATCGCTCTATCTCGGCCTTGATCGTGTTTGCCTCATCACACAATGCCCGGTATTGTTGCAGGTCTCTTTTTGTCACCCTAATCCCCTCCATTTGCACTCAACAACGCTGCCACCATAAATCCCAATATCACGCCACCAACAAAACATAAGATACTACTCATTTGCCCGCCTCCCGTTTTTTGTATCGCCTATATGCCTCTCGCCCGTATCGCGCCGCCTCCGGATCGAGCTTACCCTTGCGCCGGTCATCCTCAATTTTATCTGCGGTGTATTTGCGAACGTAGGCGCGGCTGACTCGTTTACCCATTTTGACCTCCATATTTGCCCTAGAATCGTTTTTTCCCTTGACCACTATATTTTATTACCTACTTTGCGTTAGAACCACCTTCTCGGTCAAATTTAAGGCACTCTTGCAGGTAATATCCCTTGCCTAATCATTGCACATTGCCCATAAAAGCAGTAGGTAGTTGATATGATCGGTAATCTTCTCCAACCATAGTTCTAGCGGATACTCCAGACCACTCATGCACATATCGTATATGCTAACCGTATGTTTTGCCATCATACCCGCCAATGCTTGCCGATCCAGAATCCCCTCCAGCAATGCCGCTATACGAAAATTATGCAGCCGATCCACTGTAGCATACTCCTCTGCTTTTTGACAAAGTACCAATCGACAATGCTCTAACTGGCTCCCTATAATTTGTTCAAACTGTTCCGTTGTCATCTTTTACCCTCCGTATTCTCGCCTTGACTGCTTCCAGCAAGCTCAACTGGTTTGCGTCTTTAGCACTAAGCTTTTGAATCACATCTTCATCCACTGTACCCTCGCAGATCAGCCGGATGATAATCACAAGCGCCTTTTGTCCCTGTCGCTGCAATCGGTCATTGGTTTGTTGGTATAATTCCAAACTAGGATTAAGCCCGAACCATACAATAATGTGCCCCCCGTCCTGAATATTTAGGCCATGACCCATACTGGCCGGCTGCGCTAGCAGCAATGGTATTTTCTCCGCATTCCAATCTCGGATATCCTGTTGCCCTTGTAACGTTCGGGGCCTGTATGCCGCAAACCGACGCATTAGACGGTCATAGTCATGCTTGTAATTGTACACCACCATAACAGGACTGCCATTAGCCTCTTCAACGATATCCTCCAACGCCTCCAACTTTTTTTGATGGATTTCAACCACATCACCACCCTTGTCGTAAACAGCTCCATTTGCCATCTGCAAGAGCTTGCCCCAGACGGAGGCCGCGGTAAAGGCCGTAATTTCTGATTCACCAATCGACAACAGCTTCTCTCTTTCAAGACGTTTGTATAATTGCACCTCATCAGGGCTGAGTCGGATTTTGACATCCCGGATAATCGGCTCGCGCAGACCCAGATAGTCCCCAGCTCGCATGGATATACAGACGTCAGATATTTTTTGGTGAATCACCTCTTGAGCTCCAGGCTTTGGTTCCCAGCTATAAACTGCGTATCCGTTACTTTTTGCAGGATAAAAGTATCGCTCCCTGTACCCAGAAATCGTCTTACCTAAGCGCTCCCCCATGTCAATCAGGTATACTTCCGGCCAAAGGTCCATCAATCCATTAGGCGCAGGCGTTCCGGTTAAACCAACAAAACGGGATACCAATGGCCGAACCCTGCGAAGGGCTCTGAAACGTTTTGCCTGGTTGGATTTAAACGATGATAATTCATCGACCACTAACATATCAAAATCCCAGTTTTTCCCCAGATACTCGATCAGCCAACAGACATTTTCTCGGTTCATCACATAAATGTCGGCATCCATTTTTAACGCGTCAATTCGCTGGGAAGCCGACCCCAAAACCTTTGATATCCGTAAGTGTTGCAGGTGGTCCCATTTTTCAGCTTCCGACGTCCAGGTGTCCTCCGCTACGCGTTTTGGGGCGATGACTAGGACTTTGGATACCTCAAACCTTTCATAAATCAATTCGTTAATTGCTGTCAACGCAATCGATGTTTTTCCGAGGCCAGGCTCCAAAAATAGCCCACATGCTTTGAGATCAATGATCCTATCTTTTGCATACAGCTGATAGCTATGGGGATAATATATCATGCTGCACCCCCTCCGCAAAGACCTTAGCATCTGCCATGCCACGTACTAAACGATAGTTACATCCGAGCTTTATCAGTCGCTCCCTTTGCCACTTTTGGATATTGGCTAGCCGACCCAATTCCTGCTTGAGTTCTACAAACCAAACTTGACCCCCCTGGAAAATATAAATTCGATCTGGTACACCAGGGTTCCCCGGGGAAATAAATTTTAAATTCAACCCACCTAGAGATTCAACCTGCTTCCCTAGCCAGGACTCAATATCTTTCTCTAGCATCTTTTACCTCCCATGTGTGACACGCGCGCGCGCGCGCGCGCGTATATGAGTATATATGCGTGTTTTAACACTATTATCTGTGTAAAACCTTACTTTTTAAAGTCCTTAGATAAATAGTTGTCACAGTTGTCACAAATAGGCTCTAGCCTTCTATTTATCAGTGTGACAACCTTGTGACAACCCCGTAATTACCCTGTGACAACTATTTTTCAGGTTGTCACAGCCCTGTGACAGCTTTTAAATCTAAAAACTTGTCACAGGGTTGTCATAGGGGTTGTCAATAGGTCGTGTCACACCCTTTCGTAGACTCGCTGTTGTCCGTAGGGCGGTATTCGTATCCGTTTTTGGGTTTGATCCCATCCCTCTATCTTTGACATGATTCGCCGGATTGCGTATGCGTCTTTTGCTTCCATGGTTTCTAATGGTCGTTTGAAACACTCACACCAAATCTCTTGGTAGCAGACATACTGACGCAGTTCTGTGCCGATTTGTGGGGCTTCCCCCAGATCATTCCCATACAGGTATACTCGCCGATCATAGATACTCAGATCAGACCAATTAGCGGGTAAAAGTTTGTCAAGATATTCCTGTACCATGCCCGCTCTCGGATCGTTTTGCGTAGCGTTTTGCTGTTGTTTTGCAGCTACGCTTTGTACGTCATCCGATAGTATTAATTTTTCCCCTTCTACGTCGTACCGGTACTTCGCCTCTGCCCAAATCTGGTCAACCGTAGCTTGCGTCATATCCCAGACTTTTTTATGCCCTACACACGGCGTATTGACCGGCCAAAAACGGCGTCCGCCTGTTGTATCATTCAGATATCCTTCTGTTTCGTTAGTCGTTCCGATGAAAATGCTCTGCCTCGGATGAGATTCTACTCGACGGCCGTAGCTGGCCCGATACTTGTCGTCTTGACGCGTGATAAAGCTTTTCAAATCCCGTTCGTCGGCCTTGCGCAGGCCGGCCAGTTCACCCAATTCGATGATCCAGTTTCCTTGTACCTTCTCAGCTGCCGTCTTATCTCGCGTATCAGCGAGGCTAATTGCGTCAGAAAACCATTCCCCGCCTAGCTTTGCTACTAAAGTGCTTTTCCCGATTCCTTGCGGCCCACAGAGGACTAGAATCGTGTCAAATTTACAGCCTGGATGGCGCACTCGTGCAATCGCGGCGCACAATGTTTTTCGCGTGACTGCCCTTGTATATGCCGAGTCTTCGGCGCTCAGATAGTCAATCAACAATGTGTCAACTCTCTCAGTCCCATCCCATTCTGGCAAGGTATCCAGGTACTCTCGCACTGGATGATAGGACCGGTCATCCGCTACCTTTGTTACGGCTGTCATGATTCTGGCCTTTGGAAACTCGGCATAGTGCGATGACAAAAAGACTTCTAACTGTGCGTCATCCGCGTCTCTCCAAAATCCCCCTGGATGAGCCCAGGGAATTGCACTGATGATTTCCAGATTGCCTGCCATCTGATTGTACACTATCCCCTTGAGCCCAGGATCATATTGCATGATTAACACTACGTTGGACAGGCTGGTTTCCATCTGACCTCTTTTGTCGTAGGTTAGATGATTGACCCACTCGGCCTCGGCGAAATCCTCTGCGGCTTCCGCTCGCTTGGCTTGCGCCAGCTCCTGTTTGGTTTGGTCATCTTCCCGCGCCAGCTCGATCATAGCCTTGTATGATGGCAGTTTTGTTGTAGGCGCATCTATGTCCTCATCCAGCGTCCCAAACTTGTGGATGCGTACTAGGTCAAAGGCATTGCACAATTTACCGCTAACTGGGTCTGTTGCATGATTGCTATATGCAAATTTGCCGTCCTCATACAAAACCAAACCTGCTGCTGTGGAGCCTTCTGCATACGTGTAGCGCCCCGGAATCGTGCACGGGATATAGACCTCCGGTAAAAAGGATGCGATAGCGTCTTCGATCGAATATGCCCGGCAAAATGCCCCAATCAAGCCACTTTTTTCGCGGGGATCACCCTGCTTTTTCGCAATTTTTATTCGCTGTTCTTTGGTTCGGCTGCTTTCCGGCCAAAAGCTTGTATCCGTCCAGTCCGGGTATTTGGCAAGAACTGCATCTGCCTGTAGCCAGGGTTGATCTTCGTAGGTAAATACATAGTCTCCGTCCTGGGCCACGGATGGCCAATACATCAGCCGTGCGGGTTGGTAGGTGGTGTCGTCAAAGTAATCGATGCCAATATCGTCTGCCAACTTTCGGGCGATTGCCTCGTATTCATCCGGCGTCACTGGGCGATCCAGAGGTATCAGGAGACGGAATCTGGGTTTTGCTGGCGTGTGCTTATGAGTCGAGTATACTGCGTAAGCACAGTTCATCTGGATTGTCAAATCATCAGTCAATTCAGGAGGCGCAAAGTCAGCATCTAGGGTGATCAGCTTGCGGCTGAGCACCGTGTCAGCTCGTCGGCGTCCGTCTCTAAGACTTCCACCGACAAAACCGCCTACATCTTTGATTTTGTCTTGATCGTCTTTGGACATTTTGTCATATTCTGCCAGTGTCTCTGCCGTTTGGGTAGGTTGCGTCAGGCGTTTTAGCAGTCGGGACCAGGACCAGGATTGATTCTTCCATTCCGTCTCTCGTCGGCTGCGCCCAATTGCAAGCTGTAGACTACCATCGTACTTGACATCCAGCTTGTGATCTGATAGCCTGGCAACGTCCATTTGCATCAATCCTTTCGATAAAAATTCGTTTCGAATCCGTCCCCCCGTAAAGGTAAGTCTGGTGCCCAGAGGATTGGTTCAGCCATCATCGCCGTGATCGTATCTAGCGCGGATGTATCCTCCTTTGGTGCGTCAACAATGATTTCATCGTGAACGTGCATTACAATTTGATATCCTGCGGCTGACACTCGTTTCATGGTTTCCGCTAGGCAGTCTCTCGCAACCGCCTGCACAATATTCTCAACTAGTTTTCCACCCCAGGTTTCCAATCTGCCCCAGTGCTTTGTATCTTGCTCCACGCCTGAGTAGGTAATGGCTTCCTTGCCTTTTTTGTTTTCTTCTATTCGGGCGTCATAATAAGCAAGTTTGCGCCCAGATGGTAGCCCTATAAATAAAATTTTATTGGCGTAGGAAAAGCTTAGGCCGTGTTTGAGTTTGACGGTGCGGTGCTCCTCGATTGCAGTTTTTGCAGCCGCTTCGGCATTATACCAAAATTTGCAGATTTTGGGGCTCGCCTTGCGCCAATTTGTGATGATCATTGGGATTTCATCGTCAGGGATTGCTCCCGCTTTGTCCATGGCTTTAATCGCGCCAAAGCCTCCGCCATAACCGAGCGCTAACTCCGCTATCTTACCTTGTTGACGCAGCTTGCTGCCTTTTTTAACTTGATCAAGAGGGACGTGGAACATCTGGGCCGCTGACGCTTCATAGATTTTTCCATGCGTACGAAAAACTTTCAGCCGCCAATCCTCATCCGCTAGCCACGCAATGACACGGGCCTCGATGGCGGAGAAGTCTGATACGACGAATCGACAACCAGGAGACGGCACAAATGCGGTCCGCACCAGCTGCGAAAAAACATAGGGCAGCCCACCAAACAGCATTTCCAGCGTATCAAAATCTTCGTCTTTGACTAGCTCTCGGGTCAGCTCTAAATCTGGTATTTTGTTTTGCGGAAGATTGTGGACTTGTACAATACGCCCGGCCCAGCGCCCAGTACGGTTTGCCCCATAGAATTGGAGGATGCCGCGCAAACGTCCATCCGGGCAGACAGCGTTTTGCATTGCCTGATATTTTTTGACGCTGGTTTTCCCTAGTTCGGACCGGATTTCTAGCATTCTTCGTCCGGACCCCGTTGGTAGTTGCTCGCGTATCTCCGGGATCGTGTCCTTGGTCAGACTTGTGATTGGTATTCCGTAAGTTTGCTGATACCATTCTTTTAGCTGAGTCAGACTGTTTGGGTTCTCCAGACCAGTAATCTGTACCGCTTCCGCCGTCAATCGGCTACGATACTGTGGTTCAAACCGGATGATTTTTTCGGCCAAATCCATATCTAATGCGATACCACGATCATTCATTTTTTGGTCTAGCTCCCACAGTTTTTGCTCTGTGTCCGGGATGGGGTAAACCCGCAGTTTGTCCAGTATTGCCGCCTCTGCAACAACGTCTTGTCGATTGTATTCGACAAATTGCGCCCATTTTTCTGGCGCGTGCTCCGGCAGATTCCGTGTCCGCCCTCCATTTGTTTTGGTCGGCTTACAGGGTTTGCAAAAATAGTTGATCAGCTGTTTTCCGATGGCATTTTTTTGCTGATCTTCCGGTAGCCCGAGAGCTGCGCCAACACCTCCTAGCGTACTAGGCAGCCCTAGTGTCGCGGCGCGAACGGCTGTACACCGCCACTCTTCTGGTGGCATCGGTCGTTTTGTCCAGGCCGCAAGACAGGTCCTCTCGAAGTTGGCGTTGTATGCCGTTTTGATTACAGCCGGATCGTACAACGCCTTCCAGAATTCTGGTTGTTCTTCTCCGCTAGTTAAATCAATGATTTGTACGTCCCGGTTGTCGAGCTTATAACCGATTAGTAAGATTTCAAAGTCAGGGGACGCCGAATAGGCGTATACCCCTGATTCTTTGATGTCAACGCTGGAATAGGTCTCCAGATCTATACTGAGTGTCATATAGCTCACCCCAGCATGTCATCATCTTCATACTCATCGTCAAAATCGGATTCTGCGGAAGCCCTGACTCCACCTAATGGCTCATCGTCGTCCAGTTTTTGTATGTTGTTGAGCCCGACAGCCACGCCTTTATTTCCATTGCTGTTGAAAGGGAAAAAGTTGATTGACGCGCGCCCCCAGCATCCCGAATAAACCTCTGTTGGGTCCAAAATTTCATTCTTGTACCTGTCAATAATTCCAGGCTTTTGGTTGCTGTTGGCGTTTAGGAAGTACATACCCTCGTACTCTTCTGCCTCTTCGGCTCTTTCTTCATCGCCGTCACGCAATGGGAGTTTTAGGTTTGCCGGCTTTTTGCCACCCCACTTTTCCGCGATTCCCTCTTGTATTGCAACATCTATTGCGTCTTTGATCGCTTGTATCGTTTTCTTGTCTTTTTTGGGTATTAGTAGGCAAATCGAAAACTTTTCCTCTTGACCAGGTTGAAATGCCCGACTCTTAAAAATATTGACATAGCTGAATCGTACTTTTCCTGTGATAACTTTTGTGCTCATGATTATCTCTCCTATTCTATGATTTCAATTGTAAAATCTTTTTTTGCTGATGATGTGGAACCTAGTTCTGGCCGGCTGTCGGATTCGGGTGCTAACGTTGGCGCTCCTGTGGGTTTTATGACGTACTCTCCCAAAAGTTCATCAAATTTTTTCTTGCCTAGCAATCTCGTCATATCGTTGATACCAATCAGCTCTTCCGGCTTGTAGATAGCCTCCCTTGTCCATCCATCTTTAGATAGCACGTCCGCGATTTTTGTTTGATCCGCATATTTTCTCCGGCTTTGGCCTTCGACTAGCTTCCAGCCGACATATTTTGTACCCTTTAGCGCCTCTGCGAGAGCATAGTCTGTGACGTCCTTGACCCAGTGGGCTAGCGCATTGGCCTGCCCTAAAATTCCGCCAATCTCCAGGTTGGATAACAACGCGGGGTCCGCAAATTCAAATTTTGCCAGTTCTAAGTTATGCTCGGCTCGTTTGCGGCAGGTTGCACGGACTTTGCAAAATTGGCAATGATCCCCCACGGCAAACTCGCCCTCGCCTGTCAACGCAAGTTGGGCCTTTGGTCTGACCTCTGATTCTGCCCAGGCTAGCAGCTCGTCCACTGACATTTCTTCCGTCGTAGTATTTTCCAGTCGTGGTTGGATGATGGTCATACGGATATGGTCAATGTTATATAACATAGAGTACTCTAGATAGGCGCCTAGCCCATATAGCCTTGTCTGTGGATTGTTCTGCGCTACAACACCGACACCCTTGCCATATTTGAGGTCAATAATATGGACGGTATCATCGGCTACAATTACTACGTCCCCTGTGCCAAACCCTTCTGGCACGTACTCAGAAAAGTCAAGACACTGTTCAAACAGTACTAGTGCATCAGGGTTGGTCATTCGTGTTTCGTTGGCGATCTCCCATACCTGTGTGGCATAGTTTTCGATGTGGTCTTGCATTTCTTGGCTATACAATGGGTCCTGCTTGAGCTTGCCGAAACGAGTTGTAAATGTCCTTTTTGTCATCTCGTTGTTGTTATATCGCAGCATCAGCTCCGCTAAACTGTGGGCAAGAGTGCCTTCCGCTGCATACACGCTCTCCGTATCTTTCGCCTGAGACTCTAAGAGTGCTGATGGAGGACACATCATCCATCGTTTTGCTCCACTTGCGGACAGTAGTGCATGAGGCATCAAATTTCACCCGCCTTTTGCATGACCTCTGCATATTTATCCTCAGGGATTTCTGGCAGTTTTGTCACCCCAAAACTCCTGATGAGGTCTTGCACCTGCTGACGCTTGCCGGCCTTAGTCAAGGCAGCTAGAGTGCCGCGAACCTCGGCTAGGCTGTATTTGGTTTCCTCTGTAACTTTTTCTTCTGATGTCTCGACTTCTGGCACTTCAACTGTGGTTATCTCTATCGGCTTTTCTGTGACGGTCTCTGCTGGCTCTTTAAATTTTGACATTTCTGCTAACGCTTCCTGCATTGTGTCCGTGATGATTTTAATTTCTACCATTGCAAAATCTCCTTTTTTGTGATATAGTTAGGTTGGATGATTTTTGGGGCCTCTACGGCTCTATTTTTTTGAGCAAATCCGTCGGTATGTCCCACTCGTAGGGCTGCTTTGCAAACATACACTCCCGGCGGTCCCGGTTGTAAAAATGGCACTCTGCGCAGCCCGTATTGGGGCACTCAGCCCTGATCCTTTGTACCAACTTGGCTGCTATCTGGATTGCTTTTGATGGTCGTCTGGTTGATAGCATCTTGGTCACCTCCTCTCTATAACCCATTCTACTACTCCGCATATTGCTGCCACCACGCCGCACAGGACCAACCCCATCCAGCCCACACGGTCTGTCCCGCACCAGTATGCAGCGACCAGGGCGACTGTGATTGCCGCTGGTGTCCAGATGATAGCTTTGATGCGGTCATGGTGTGTCATATCTCGCAACCTCCATATCCAAATCCGCCATGGCTTTTGCGATATCGTGCCCCGATAGGATGTCTTGCATTGCTTTTTGTTGGCGTAAAACTCTTTGATCGGCAGTTCTTTTCCACATGATGAGCAAACTTGCGTCTCAATCCCCCCTGTAACAATTTCATTGTAGATTGTACCTATTCTGTTTCCATTTCCTCCTTCCCTTGCCCGCTGGACTTGCTCTGGCGTGCCTTTTTTCATGATTGTTTCCGCACGCTTAAGCGTATCATGGGAGATTCCGGCCATAGCGGCTAGCTCGTCGCGGGACTTTGATGGTTGTGCAGATTTCTGCACCACCATATTTTTCTTTTGGATTCCAGGTCCTACAAGATGGGTATTTTCTTGTCTTTCTTTCGCCTTCCTCTCCACTACCGGTTTCAGCTTTAGCGCCAACTCCGCCCGTTGAAACGGTGTCAGATTCCGCCGTCCAAACTGATTTCGGATAATCCATTCGATGACAGCTTCTCGGTCCGGAAAATCCTTTGATATCGTTGCAAACGGGATATCATTTTCTTGGCATATCCGATATCGGTTGTGGCCATCAATCAGGATTCCATTCCACGTCACTAGCGCGTCTCGGCATCCATCGGCAATGATGTTTGCTTCCAATTGCTGGTATTCATCTTCCGTCAGAGACGGGATTAACCCTTGAAATTCTTTGTCGATTTTCATTGGTTCTTCATTTCCTTTCTTGTTTCTTCCTCCTTGAATTTTTATCTTGCTTCAAGCGTTGATCCTCTCGAACTTTGCCCACAACGCGATAGTTTCGCTGATACGGTTCTCGAATGAGGATTTTATTGTCAACGATAATTGCATTGAAACTCTTTGGCCGATTTTGTGTCTCCTGTACAAGGTCGGCTATTTCTTTTCCGCTTCCTTCTATGATCAGTTTCATTGTGTCACCTCCTTTATGCGATTTTGTTTTGGCTTGACGTTTTCCGTCCATTGTGTTATTCTTCCTTTGTCGGGGTTGCCGCCCCGAATAGGTCTTCCACTGTGCTGTCCAGTGCCCGCGCTATGCGGATTGCCGTCCGTACACCGGGTTCCCGTTTGTCGTACTCGTATAGCTGATATGCTACTTCGGACACTTTGGCTTCCTTTGCTACCTGCGCCTGTGTCTTACCGGACTGCTCGCGGGCCGCCCGTAATTCCATATTCATGTGCTCCTCTCTTTCTGGATTTAGCACTAACATTTGTATGTGTTATGATGTTATAATAACACTAACATCTGTATGTGTCAATACCCTATTTAAAATTTTGGGAGGTATTGTCATGTTTTTTTCTGAACGCTTAGTACTGCTCCGAAAATCAAAAAATCTGACTCAGAAACAACTTGCGGTAGAAATGCATTTGAGTGAACTGGCTATTCAGCATTACGAATCCCGACGCCGAAAGCCCGCGTTTGATATTCTCATCGCCCTAGCCGACTACTTTGATGTCAGCCTTGATTACCTCGTTGGTCGTTCTGACGATCCAGCAAGACATTGATTCCCACCCTCTTCGGAGGGCCTTTTTCTATGCTGGTTGATCATCAAGCTCCATCAGCGGGAATATTCCATCTGATTTGAGTAAGTCATAAATAAACAGCCGCCCCTTTTGCGTCCAGTATGTGTGGAGTTTGCTATGTTGCTGGCCATCGTCACCACAGTACACATGTGTTTTAGATCGTGTGTAGCCCTGCTCTGCATGTTTCTGGTACAGTAGCCACACACCTCCCTGGTTATACTGCACCCCACGGGCATGTAGATACTGATTTAACCATTTTGCAGATTTACCGTAGTCCTTGGCGATCTGGCTGGTAGACAGTGCATCCGGCGTCTGTAGTACGACATCATAATAGCTCGCTTTGGGGCTGTATTCCGCTATGATCTGTTTTTGTTGAGCGTTCTCATCGGTTAAGCGGATAATTGTTTTTTCTGCGATCCTCAGTGCTCGGGCCATGACCTTCTCGGGACTGTTCCAATCTTTTTCCAATTGAATGAAATACTGCCGCGCGATCTTGCCTTTATCGTTCCGCTGAAGCATAGCGATTTCTTTTGCCATCTCAACGGTTAACTGGGCGTCTATTCTCGGTCTGCCTGGTAGCCCGTCAGACCTATCCGACAAAAATGTCGAATAGTCAACTCCATCGGAGAATCCATACTCGCACATTCTCGGGAACCATTTATCAAACGGCGTTCCAACCTCCAAAATTCATGTAGTTCTCTTGCCGATACTGTGGGCCGGTCATTTTTCGTAATTGATCTTTATTAGTTCATCCATTTTTCATTCTCCCCACTGCCCTTCGGAGGGCTTTTTCTATGCTCTGCCCTTCATGCAACCTTAAATGTTACTTCGTGGCCCGGATTCTCATCAATCAAGAGTTGCTTCATGTCGCCCACTGACATGTTATTGTCTAATGCCGCTTGAATCACTTCGACCAACTTTTTGCCGTCCAAATAGGCCCATATGTGTTTCCGTTTGTTTCTCATTGTGATTTCCTCCTTTTATGCGCTTTTGTTTTCTGATTGTTCCTGAATCTTGCTCATCTGTTCTGACTTTTCCAAAAGCTGTGCGCCATACAGCATTAGTTGCCGGTTGTAGTCGTTTAGATTCAGTAGAACTGATACGACTTCGCCGATATCCTTCTTTCTTTCTTCATCATACACGATACTCATCTAAAATGCAAGTCCTAATTTATTTACTACCAACATGGTATCACGGATAATGGAGGTGGTCAAATCCACAAAATGGTTTATCGCGCAAAAACTCCCTTAGTCATGACTAATAATTTCAAATTTGAGTAACATGTTAGCATTTTATGCATACTGTCAATTAATGTCAGAAATGGGGGATCCCTGTATTTATGCTATTTTGTCTATTTTTTTGCGTTGTCAATGACTATGCAAAAAAATCGCGCAAAAGTTCAAAAATTGACGCGGATGATACCACCCATGGGGGGGGGTATAAAGCATAAATAAAAATCCGCCCCTGCGCCATCAGGAGGCGGGCAAGCAGACCGGAAGGCCGCTTTGATCGTGACAATTTCATTATATCATTGCGCGCTCTGGTTTGCAACCAAATTTTAGCAGATTGGAGTGATTTTTTTTTATGGCACCAGCATTAAAAACCAAAAAAGCAAAGCGACCACGAAACGTACCACGTCTTCCCAATGGATTTGGGAGCATCGTCACGTTGTCAGGCAACCGCAGAAAACCCTTTATGGCCCGGAAAACAGTAGGATTTGACACAAATACAGGCTATCCTATCTATCGGACTATAGGGTACTTTGAAACATGGATGGAGGGATACGAGGCACTAGTTGACTACAATCGTAATCCATACGATCTCGAAAAGGCGTCTTTGACCTTTGCAGATGTATATGATATGTGGTCAAAGAAAAAATTTAGTGAGACCAAAAATGGGAAAAAGCTTTCGAAGAGTGGCGTCGGCGCGTACAGAGCGGCCTATCACCATTGCGAGGCACTGCACAATTTGAAATTCGTGAATATCAATCTATTGCATTTACAGGCTGTGCTTGACAATTGTAGTCATGGACGAGCAACGCAGGAAAATATACGTCTCTTGATAGGGCAAATGTACGAATATGCCAACCTGTATGATATCACAGACAAAGACTATTCAAAAGGCATTGTGCTGACCAAACAGGATACGAAAAGTAAGCGCAAAAATTTTACGGCAGATGAAATTGCATTGCTTGAATCGCATCGTGGGGAATTAGCTGCGGACTATACCTTGATCATGCTATACACCGGGATGCGCATCGATGAGGTTCGGACCATGAAGCGCGAGAATGTCCATCTTGACGAGCGATATATGATCGGCGGGAATAAAACTGCCGCTGGAAAAAATCGCGTCATTCCGATTCATTTCGAGATCACAGATTGCATACAACGTCTCCTTGATAGGGACGAACCAGTTTTATGCGGCTTTTCCCAACAAACTATTCGTAAACAATTTAATGCGCTGATGGCCGTAATTGGCGTTGAGCATTTGCCCCACGATTGTCGCCACACATTCATCAGCCGTGCGGATGAATTGGGAATGCCTCGAACAGTTTTGCAGGCGATTGTAGGTCACGCTGGGAAGGATATCGATGAACAAGTGTATATTCACAAAAATTTGCAAAATTTGCTTGACGCGATTGATGGCTTCTGTTACTAATTTGTCGCTAGTAGGCATTATTTTTTATTATTTTAGATTGAATTTGTTTGCCTCAAAGTCCTTTATTTAAACAATTTATGTAATTTTTATTCACATAAATATTAACAGCTTATTAATTTATACTTCGTAAAACCCGCATAAACAGCGGCACGTAGAACAATTTGTCACTAGCGTGTGACTACCAAATCAGTATAATACATAGGCTCAAATATGCAAAACTAAAGCGCGCAGCCGTCCATCATGGACGGTTTTTCCATCGATTCCCGGTTGATTTTCGCAGAGACATCCATGATAATGAAACAGGAGGGATCAAGAATGAATATAAGAAAAACGCCAGGTATTTTTTACGACATGATTACATACTCGATCATATTTTTTGACAGGGAGGCAGTCCTGCGAAAGTTTCAGGCGGTGGGAATGACAAGCGAATTTTTTAACGATTATGAGGCCGTCTATGAGTTATGCGGGCACATTGCTCCACCTCCTAAACTATATCCGCTATTTTGTCTGTATATGGGGAGAGCGTCTGTAATGTCGGATTATTTTGACGCAGAATTTGATTTTTTTAGCGACACGCCAGAAACATACTTTGCGAGACTAAAGAACTCGGTCGAGTTTAGGCGATACATATATACTTACTACTTGTCCGATTTTGGCGATCAAATATCTATTGACAGCGTTATCGATGGCGATAGCGAGAGCATCAGTCATGCGCTGGCGCTGCTTGTCCCGCGAGTGCGCATTACCGACTTTCAAAGCCTGTTTTATCATTTTGATAGTATGGTTGACAGTCTCATAGAGTATTTTGACCGTTTGGAACCATACATAGAGGCGTACCAAAATAATCACATAGAAAGATACGATGTCGCGAAAGATTTTGTCAAAATCAAAAATGAGGCCATTTTGAAAAAAATCTGTTCCGGCACAGACCGCGCAGAGCTATTTACATTTTCTGTAGCCATGATAAACAAGCGCCTAGTCATGAGACAGGGCGAACCCGTACAAAATATTTATGCCTATATATTAGGGTATGATTGCATTGCGGCGCTGAGCGAATCAATTGACTATAGTTATATGACTGCAAGAAGCGCGTTGGATGTCATAGGAGATGGATTGAGCACTGATATCATCACTCAACTATGCAAAAAGGATATGACGGCATCACAGCTGTGCGATATTGTACATACGTCCAGATCGTCAGTGCTGAGGCGTATTGACGATCTATGCAATGAACTGGTCATCATTAGGATGAGGTCAAAAAAGAACAAAAATGAGATAAGTTACCGCCTGAATCGAATTTATATACAACACGCAAAAACGTTGATCAGCGAGTATCTGGATCAATGCATATCTGGCACGTTTGGAGATGCATCCTAAAAAAAATAAAAAATTTTATTTCCCCCTTGACTAATCGGACCGATTGGTGTATAATATTAATTACAAAGTTGATCAAGGGAGGAAATAAAATGACATACAATCATGATGAACTAAGAGCTAACGTAGAATACATCGGTATCCGCTGGATGACAGAAGACGAACAGTATGAGATCGGAGACGCGTGCCGCCCCTCTTTTGACTGGGACTATGAAAATGATTGCTCATCCTTTGACACTGAGAATCCAATCGAACTTGACGGAACATGTTGCATCCGGCTGAACATTGAAGACGATGACAGCAACGAGGACATTGACGCAGAAATTGAGCGTGTATTGTCTAAGTATCACTATTGGGGCACCCCGATTATCATCAAGGGCACAGACTTTGAGTATGGAGCCGATGAAGACGAAATTATCCTTGAAGGTGCGGAAGTGATTGGAAAATGAGACCTAGCGACAACGCTGTTATAGAGACTTATTCCCGCTTGAGAAGTATCCATGGGACGGCAAAAGCATGTGGATGCAGTATGACAACCGTTCAAAAGATACTCGCCACTCATGGCATAGAGTTTGGTGGACAAACCGTTCGAGAGGCGCAACGACTGTTTTGCGCCGGATCCTCTCCAGATGAGATTGCGCAACGTATGAATCTTTCAAAAAGCACTGTGACGCAATACCTTGGATATCTGCAAAAGGATACAAGCGCATTGGATTTTAGGCATCTGTCCGCTTACGACCTCGGCATTGTTTGGAGCATTGGCACTGTTATGGAATCAAGATTTGTCATACGTTGTGTTGATAGATTTTATGTCGATCGAATAGCCGACTATACCGGGAATATGGTATATACGCAAAACCACTCATCCGGGAAAACGGAATATGTCGTCAAGACCCGACTCGAAAACTCATCTACTACCGGATGGAATGGGCAGCGCGCGGATCAGCATCGTCTTCCAGAGCTCGTGGACTACCATGATTTTTTGCGAGCATGGATTGAGATTCACGGATGCATGACGTATTCGCAGAGACGGACGAGGCATGGGCGGTACCGGGGATTGTGCCTAAAAATTTTTGGTAACGTCGATATTGTACATCAAATCGAGGCTATACTTTATTCAAACGCGCATGTCAACCCAAAATCCGTCCAGTATGTACACAACCAAAAAACCGCATACATTACCTATACTGCGTATTCAGAGATTTGCGATATAATAGCATGGATTGACGGCGATCCACACAACCCAGATATCTGGGCTAGCTGGACTCAAAAACTCAGGGAGTCAAGACTACCCTATACAGGAGGACAAAAAGAATGAAAGAAGTTCGAAAGGGCAAAGTAATCATCACATCTGCCGGTGGGGGCGCAGGAAAAACGACAAAAACGTATAGAGTCACCATTCCCAACACATGGGCGCAATCTCTAGGAATTACCCCGGAGGACCGCGAAATATTATTAGGGATTGACAGCGACAAAATAATTTTAAAAAAATCAAAAAAACCTCTTGACTAATCGGACCGATTGATGTATAATATGATTACAAGATGAGGGAGCAAAATAAAATATCAGGAGGAATGCAACATGGAGAACACAACGATCAACGTCAAATGGGATCACGATGAAATTGAGTACACGGGAACAATGAGCTTTGAAAACACAGACAACAATCAGGTCCATATCTCCGCAGAGGATGATAGACAGCATCAAGTATTTGAGAACGGCGACGTAGACGTAGAAACCGCAGAAGCAATCTTAGATGAAATTAGAGACCGCAATTACGATATCACAAACTACGAAATTTTTTAAAGGAGGATATAACAATGGAGAGATACTACATCAATTTTGGCACTGGAGCGGGCAATCGATATGCAGACAGCCTTGAAGAGGCGATGGAAGTTGCAGACGAAAGCGCATCCTACACGCAACGCAGCATTACAATTCTTGATTCAGATGATAATGTAGTGGCTGTTCGGGGCTGGTGCGGCTGCCGGGATGGGATCGAGGAGGAGCTAGACCCTATTGATTTTGGGGACTTTGGATACTATGGTGATTGGTCTGTATATTAAGGCGAGATAGACGAACACTAAAAGTAGTAAATATTTTCGATTGACAAAAAAATGGACATATAATAAAGCATGTGAGAGATGGTCTTTGACCTGCCTCTCCATAGATAGCGAACAAGGGAGTCTAATGGCTCCCTTTTAGTTTGTAAAGGCTGATATGTTCACCGAATAAAATAAGCCCCCTGGTCTCCCAGAGGGCTGTTGTTTTGTTTATACTGATTGTTTGAGTCGCGCTAAAACAATTTCTGGTCGTACCCAAACGCGCTGAAATTTTCGCCAGTCCGAATCTACTATACCATCGCGATCCCGGTATAACATAGCGTATGGCACAAATCCGGCCGCCCATGTATCGCGTAAACGTTTGTCGGCTGCATCCATTGTGTCACCTTTATAGCCGATCAGGACGTAGCAGGCCGCTCGATGGGAAGCCTGCGTAATGCCCCCATCCCGCAAGAGACGCCCTGCCGCTACCAGGGGTTCGTATTCTCCAGGCGAGTCATAGGCAAAATACATACGTTTTGTTTTGACCGCACGGATCAACTCCACATGCCACGGTTTCAACAATCGGGCTTCCAGCCCACCCGTGAATACTGGTTTTTCCGGCTGGCGCTTTAACATGTCGAATACTGCGTGGATATGTCCATCGGAGCAGGCTAACAAATTGTCGTCCAGCACATTCCACCCTTCTGTGATTGGTAGTTCCCGCAACGTGTATCCTTCTCGTTTGGGCACAGCACAATGAGGACATCGGTTTGGGCAACCACGAGATGTGACAACGTAGCCCTGTTTAAGATATCTTCCTGGGACAAAATCACCGCCTGGGGAGTCAAATGCCGGGCCGCCGATCCGTACATTAATGCCTGTTTTAGCCCAGCGTTCTGCTAAATCATACGCTTTGGGCAGGTCATAGGTAAAGGCTACCGACACATGTACTTCGTCGACATCGGGTAGCCCGTCTTTCGGAGGCGGGCCGGTAAAGACCAAGGCATCATCGGGTGTTGCCTTTGTACGCCGCGGAAATACCCGTGCTATTTGCATGGTATCCCCCCTTATCTAAACAAACTAACCTGCGTCTCTCGTCCAGCCATACCATCTACCGTCAATCCATGATCCGCCTGATACTTGCGCACTGCGGCCTCCATACCTGGCCCGAAGCTGCCGTCTAGGCCATTTGGATCGTAGCCCTTGCAATACAGCGCCGCCTGAACCAGCTTTGTGATATTGCCTTTTGTTCCGCGCTTTGTGTAGATGATCGCCGTTTTTGTCTTCGGGCCAATACTCCCGTCAATCTCTAGGCTTGCTCCGCTCTGCCGGTTGATCTCCATTTGAAGGGCTTTTCGCAGCGCCGTCCAGGTCAAGGGCCCTGCGCTGTTGTCTACCTCTAGGGCAAAGCCGTACTCTTTGTTAAGCCAGCGCTGCACATCTGCGATATGGCCGGATACAGCCGGCTTTTGAGAGGATGCGGATGGTTTTGACTCGGTTGCTGATGCCGTTACTCCAAAATAATTTGCGATTATTGCTGCCTCTGCCTCTGCTAGTTTTTGCAGATTGGCGTCTTGCATCAAAAATTGTGTGGCCGCTGCGTTGGTATGGAATGAGTGCTCCAGGATGTAATACAGTTTGCATCCTGCGGCTCTTGCACCACGCATCACGCCATACCACTCATTGCCGGAGCTGTTTTTGCGAGTAGCGGTTCGGGGATTTTGCTTTGTCCCCATGATGTCTGCCACTTTTTGAGCGAGTGCCAATCCTAGCGTATCAGCGTTGTTTTTATTGTCGTAGGCGCGATAGGCTACTACATAGTCTGCGGACTCGCTGTCTGCCGCGTTGCTATGCAAACTCAAAAATAGATCACAGTTTTGAGCCGCGTATCCTCGATAGTACACATCCATATCTTTTGTCTGGTCCGCTCTTGTGGTCTTGACCTCGAACCCGTACTTTTCCAACTCAGCCTTGAGTAGCAGATGGAGTTTCCAGGTCATCTCCGATTCGTAGTATTCTGGCACCACCGGAGACTGGTTGTACTGTCCGTAGTGCCCCGCATCGAGACAAATTTTATATGCCATATGTTATTCCCCCTTTTGTGCCTGCTTGTACAGCTGATTGACCAACACCGCACTGCCTGTTGCAAAAACGCCTTGCAAAAACCCCTGTATGATTGCCTCTGGACCTGGTGTCTGTATCACATAGATTGCGATACATAGTACGATGCCAAACCCTAGCAACACAAAGGGTATGATCCAGTCCATCACCTTTTTTGATCCTTTCAGGATCATTCCCAACACATACAGCCCTACCGCAACGGCGATTGTCTCCGGCTGTAGGTATTCAGCCAAAAATCCAAAATCCATAATCTTTCCTCCTCCTATTCTTTCTTTTCGACCTTGTTTTCCAGATCGCTAATCCTGTGGTTTGCTACCTTGATATCCTCGTCTATGACGGCATTTCGTTGTTCGATTTTGTAAACGCGGTCAATGACCTGGTTGTGTTTATCAACTTTTTCCTCTAACCGTGCGATGCGATAGGTTGTCAGCTTGTTTGACGTCATGATTCCCACGATACTGCCGCAAGCCGTTCCTAGCAAGCTCAACAGTGCAACTATGATTTCTGTCGGCATATTATTCACCCCCCTTCTTGCTTTATTGATTTGCCGCCCCATTGCTCCGCATACTGCGGCTAATGCTCCTGTCACGGCCCAATAGATGAGTTGGGGCAAATATGCTGCAATCCAGTTCACTTGATCACCTCCTCCTTGTCATTTACTGGCTGCGATAATATATGATATTGAGCCATATAAGTATCGAACCAAGTCAGTATTCGTCTGGTTATTAAAATCTTCATACTTGATTGCGGCGACCTCTTTGCGAGCCAGCATAAATGATGTGCCGCCCGTACTCGATTGTAGCATAAATTGAGTGATGCCGAGCGTGGAATCAACTCCACTTATCGCGCATATGCCTCCCCACTCATCTGCGCGTGCCTTGTATGGCATATTGCCTATATACACTGCATTTTCATACAAAGAGGCGTTAAACTTGAATCCCATTCTAAAACTAACATGTACCAGTTGCCCACTTTTCGAAAAGTATCCCTCCTGTACCGTGTAGGTTGCATCAACTGTTGCGCTCGTATTGGTTTTGAGTACTGGCGTCCACGTACCTACCTCGTTGGTCCATTTAGCCCAACTGCCGTAAGAATACCCACGACTTGATTCTTCGCCCTCTTGACTCATATAGTGTTGAGTATATCCCGCACTTCCGCTCTGCCGGACACAGAGTACGCCGACCTTGCTATATCCGCTCGGAAACGTCCCAGTGGTATTGCCATCCGTGTAGTACCAACCATCTGACAGTGTGGCATCATCGATACTTGTACAGTATGTGGTTGTCAAGTCGCTTTTTTGCACATAGCTGCTTGCATCCACACCGCCCAGTTTGAGCGCGTCCGGGGCGGGGTCTTCCGGCGCTGGGGACCAGTCCGTGGCCATATTCCCGATCTCGAGCTGTGGACGAGACAGTACCCAGGTTGCATCGTTGGTCGATGCCGGCCGTGCATACACACAGACATATACCGCACATTTGGTCATATGGGTATAACCCTCTGGTGGCGTCGCTGTGATTGTGGCGTGTATGCGCTTCCCGTCAACTGCTTGACTGAGCAGATTCGTATCAGGGGAGGTTGTCTCTGTCCCTCCAGCATCGTTCGCCCACATGATATAGACGTATATTCCAAATCGATTTCGCATACCGACGCTTTCTACCAAACTCCAGTCGCGTTCGCCTGGGCTGTCCATATAGACTGATACCGTCAACTCCTTGTTGATGAGGGTATCCAGATCATAGCCGTCTACTACTTGTAGCGAGTACATCTTTGTATCAGTCGCATCTTTTGTCCGCGTCTCAATAATGTTGGAGTTTGCCAGGAGGTTTCGGCCGCCGATTTGAATGTCATCTCTCACGGCCTCCGCCGCATCTGCCACAATTTGGTCTACATTTGTGGCCGCAGCTACCGCCTGTGTCGCTGCCGTCTCTGCCCGCGTTGCATCTGTACCAGCGCTGGCAGCAGAGGCTGTTGCGCTGGCGCTTGCGGCCTGGGCTGCGGTTTTGGCTGTCTCTGCGGCAGTTTGGGCCTCTGTGGCAGTAATCGCGGCGGTTTGAGCGGTTGTAGCGGCGGTTTGGGCTGCCGTTTTAGCATCGGTCGCTGTCTGAGCTGCCGCCGTCGCATCTTCCGCCGCCTGCACCGCTGTCGCTGTCGCGTCTGTTTGATCGGTGATCAGCTGGTCTAATATCTGGTATTCGTTGCTGCTTATAGGGGCGTCGTCAGAAGCGGAATCCAATACCATGATTTTAGGACCTGCAAATTTGCTATTGCTACTATCAGACCAAGTGACTTTTACAACGCAATCACGATATGGCCCCGCAACAGCCCCTGACTGAGAGGTGAATACAACCGATATGATCCCCTGACTTGCATTTTCGACTGTACAGATAAGTTGTCCGTCTTTGCCATCGCTTTTCCTGAAAAACAAAGACACAAGCGACGCCGAAGTAAGATCAAATTGGCTGCCATCAGCATCGATGAGCTGCATTGTCAGTTTTCGGCCTTCGGCCTCTCCCTTGATGAGCTGATATGGGGGGCCTATCTGGTCATTTCGTTGGTTGGCAAGTAGCGTTGCGTTTAGATTGATCACAAAGCTCCCTCCTTAATTCGTCAATTTCTTGCTTTAGCTCTTGAATTGCGCCGTAGGCCATAGCCAGTGCGTTCATCAGACCTATTTCTTTTTTTTGAGGCGTCGTAATTTCGTCGGGCGCCTCCTCCGCGATAAAACCATAGTTTATACGTTTCTCCAGGTCTTTTTTCAGGGTATACCGATAGACTTGAGTTCTCATAACAATATCTAGCGGACTCAACGCCAAAGTTGATATCGGCGCAATATCCTGCTTGATTGTCCGGCTGGAGCTAACATTAGTCCCGCCGTGGAATGTCGCATAACTCCAGACATCTAGCGTGCCAGCCATGGATACAGCATCTAAAGTGTTGACTGTGCCCGCCATGCTAATCCCATCGGGATTGACTGTGATGTTACAGTCAAGGGCATCCGATTCGGCGTATTCCATCAGAGGTGCCAGCTCAACACCGCCGTATTGGTTAAATCCAACATATCCATTTGTGCCTGCCTTTAGTCCTAGGCACATTGTCCCCAGGCCAATGTTGGCCCCTCGTGGTTTTCCTGTGATGAGCCCACCCGTTGTTTGATTTTTATACAAAAATTTGAGCATACACCCATCTAAAAAGGTGCTGCCGTCAAAACCCAATGGAAACGTATCAAACACAATATTGACACTTGTAGTTGTATCAGTTGGGTTGATCAGCTTACTGCTTGTGATCTCTCCTGTATCCAGATCAAAATAGATTCTGGGGTTACTCGTCCCCTGTAACCGCCCGGAGCTAATTCTATCAGCTGTCAAGTTTTCGATGACGACTTTTCCCGCGTCTAACGTCCCCGATACAATATAGCTTGCTACAAAACTACCATCAAGAGTCCACGCCGTTTCGAATGGCCCGTTATACCCTGATTTTGAAAACCCAATACCGTTTTGGTTGATCCGCAGCACATTGACGGCGGTTGCCTTGTCGGCTGTGTTCATGATGAGGATTTCATTTGGCTTCCCTTCTGCATCCGTTCCGATAATAACATTCCCACCCAAACCGCCACAAATGAGAGCGGTAGAATGCTCAATTGTCTTTTGCATGGCCTGATAGTTGGATCGGATTTCCTCGTTTTGCCCATTGATCTGAGTTTGGAGTGCTTTGACCGTGTTTTGGATTTTTGGAGCTGTGGCGGAAAGCGTTACAATATTTTTTTCTGGATAGTTTGGATATCGCGTATACTCAACAACCATATGCTCAAGTCGCTGGCGTTTATTTCGATCGATCAATGTCACAACTTTGTAAAGGCTAAAATCTAAAAAACCATACATTTCAGGATTTGTTTTTGCTAGATCAATCACGTTGCACGAATACGATCGCGTTGGGATTGCCGCCTCTCGTAATTTGGCCTTTGCATCTGCAAGCAAGCTTTCCGCGTCAGTATATCGATCATCGGACCAATAAGAGCATATGATTTTATCCGTGTACGTAAAATCCTCCACATAATCTCTGCCCCCATTGATACTAGCAAAAGTTAGCCCATCTGCCCCGCGTGCATATAGGCGTGTCACAAGTCCTGATGATTTGCCGGAGTAGTTGAGCTCTGTCAGATTGAGACTGTCAATCATGAAAGCGCCCGTTGTCTCGCTATAGTCTGGTTTTAGAATTGTAATTTTGCGTGCCCTTGAATCAAACCGATATGTGACGTCGTAAACATCCCGACATGCTTCAATGATTTCTAGGGGGGTTGCAGACTCAAGTTCTATCGTTCGGCGGATTGTCGATCCAGACTGATCCACAACCGTCCATCCACTCGGCAGCGTTTTTCGTATTGTGTTATAAATTGTATCACTGTCATTGCTGTACTCAGTGACTAAAGACGTTTTTAACCCATCAAGATCAATTTGACACAAAATTTCCGCATCGTCGTCCCCTTCATCGATTGCTTTAACTAAAAAATTTAGCTCATCATCCCAGACCGGGGATTCTTCCGCAATATATCGATAGGCCTCATTTTTAACCGGAATTGTAAAGGACAGTTCGTGCAAACCGCTATATTTTTCGACGATGTGATAGTCATCAACATTGAGGGGATAGGCAACGTCCCCTGAAAACACTTTGATCATACTAGCCTCCTATAGATACGTTGGGTAATATTCAACTATGACCGTATCCGGCGCAGATATAACATTTTGTCCAGGCACAAGATAGGGAAACTCAACAAAATCACATCGCTGTGCCCCTGGACCTCCATTAATCAAAACCCGTCCATTTTGCCCATCCAAACAGAGTACATCACCCGCCTTGACATTTGCAAAAATTGCTCCATCAAAATTATAGCTTGCGGCCGCCTGCTTAACCGTTGTCGTCAAAACACAGTCCGTACGCGGTATTGTTGACTGGCAAAAGACCACTGGCCCTGTTGTTTGTATCTTAGCATCATGCTGGACGCCGGAGAGGACATAGGTGCACTCTAAGACCGTTTCGCCAAAAAAAACTGGCTCTCCCATCGATTCCAAAATCGTTGTATAAAAGTATCCATCAGGCAACCAAATCTCATTTTTCCCATAAAGCCCTGCATCCATTGTGAGCTTTCGGCGCGTTAATTCTGCTTGATTGTCCCCAATGATAGCTATTGGGAGAGTAATCGTTTTTAGCCCAATCTCGCTAGACAGGAGGACAAAACTTGTGCGATTTTTTCCTTTATGGTATGCATTTGTCAAGGGGGCGCCGGACACGCTATACCCCTCCTTTAAGTGTGCCCCTAACGCTTCCACTGATACCCCATTGATAAACATCATAATTCCTCCCACATCATTCGTTCTCCTGTCGGTTTTGCCGTCACGCGCGCGATCTCGCGTCCGTTTAGGACGACCGGAACTTCAATAGTCATAGTATTTTGTGTAGATTTTCCCGCACCACCTGATAGTATCTGTTCAATTCCTCGCAGTCCTCCCATTGCGGTATATATTTGGTTTTCCTGTCGAGTCAACACGCGTTCGCCATAATCCAGATAGGCCGGAAAATAGTCGCCAGGGACAAAATCCAGGCCCTTCTTGAGCCGTGGAATCAATTTGATATCAAATCCCTTGCCCCCAACTAATGGCACCCAGTCCGGTATTTCAATTTTGTTGAGGCCCTTTAAAAATTTGTTAATTCCGTCGATGATCCAATTGATCGGGACTTTAAATACATTTTTAATTCCTTCCCAAATACTTCCAAATATTTTTTTTACGCTTTCCCAGGCGCCTCTCCAGTTCCCTGTGAATACATTTCTCAAAAATTCTATAATCCCGGATAATACGTTTTTTACAGTGCTGATTTGATTTCCAACCAATTCGGCAATTGCGCCAAACGTCTCCGAAAAACGCTCCCCCAATGAGCGCAAAATCGGCATAAGCGCAGTCTTGATAACACTGATAATAGGTTCTAGCGCCTGTACGAGTGGTGTCAAGGCCCCGCTAATCAAGTTTACAATGGGGTCTAGAAGACTAATAAATAGCTCAATAATGGGGTCCAATAGGTCCATGAGCGTCTGCAAAATTGGCATCAACGCATCAATGAGCCCGATTAAAGGCGGCAATAGTGCCTGGATAATCTGCATGATTGGCGGGATCAGTTTTTCAAAGAGCTCGATCAAGATGGGCAAAATTGAACTAATCACATCCGCCACCAGAGGCGTCAAAGTCGAAATTAACTCAATGATCGGCGGCAGAATCTCCGATATCAACTGAGTCAACGGCGGTAAAACCTCTTGAATAAGGTCTAGGATCACGGGAAGCAGCGCCTCTACGACTGGTGCCAATGCCTCTACAATCCCCATGATTTGTTCTATGATGACTGGTGCATTTTCCTCTAGCATTGGCATGACGGAGGATAGGAGCTCATTTAGAATCGGCATGAGCTGCTCCCCTAGAGGTTGCAACATCAACTCAATATTCCGCTGGACCCCTTCTATCGCAGAACCCAGATCATCATATTTGACCTCTTTGATTGTGCCTAGTGCGTCATTTACGTCATAGGCACCATCCTCGATATTGGCTAGCTGCGTAACGACGTCTGGCCCAAGGTCTTCCCACATGGTCCCAAAGAGGGCGACACCGGCTGTATTTTGCTTGAGCGGGTCTTTGACGCTTGCCAGTGCCTTGACCGTCTCTTTGAATGCCTGCTTTGCGCTATCTCCACCAGCGGCAAATTGTTTGGACATCTTATCCGCATTTAGGCCGATATCTTTAAATCCTTGCGCTGTCGTATCAGACCCATCAATGACGCGGATTGACATCTCCTTGACGGCATCACCGATCTTGTCCAGATTCCAGGCGCCTGTAGCAGCGCCCGTTTGAAAAATTTTGAACATATCGTCCGCGTCAAGTCCGACTTTAGCAAATTGGACGGAGTACTCGTTGATACTGTCGATGAGCTCCCCCGAATAGTCAAGCCCGTTTTGCGCACCCGTCGCAATCAGGCTCATAGCTTCATCGCCTGATATGCCAAATTGCGTCATCATTGTTGCCGCAGCTCGTGATGACTCTGCGATATCGTATTCAAAAGTATCTCGCAACGCATAGGCCGACTCAACAAGACCCTGAAGCTCACTGTCGTCGATATAGCCCATTTGCTGTTGCATAGTGGCCATGGCACCTGCAATATCTTCAAAGCTATCGCCATAGTTATTCGCGTAAATGTCTTCGAGAATTCTTTGATACTTTTCGGTTTCCTCTTTGCTTTTTCCCGTCGCGGCGATATAACCATTCATCGCCTGGTCCATATCATTTGTGCCCTTGACCGCAGCCACACCAATCCCAACCGCAGCTGTGCCTACAGCCGCCATACTAGCACCAATAGCCTTTGCGGACCCCGCAGCTATGCTTTTCAGCTTCTCGCCATGCGTTTTTGCGGTCTCTTCACGTTGATGACTAGAATCTTCATCGTCTTTTTCACGCTCATCATTCTGTTGCTTATGGTGTTGCGTGACGTCCTCTTTGACTTTTTTCTGAGTTTCGCCCGTCTCTTTTTCATACTTTTCAGACGTCTCCCCAGTTTTCTTTGCCGATTGTTCGACCTTTTTTTCTGCGTCATTGAGGTCTTTTTCCAGATTGCTGTCATCGCCGCGAAGTTCATAGATCACTTCGCCCTCTTTTGCCACTGCCATCACCTCCTACCTTGCGGCCCTCTCCAGCATAGCAAATAGCGCATCTAAGCCTCCTTGCCCATTTTGCCCTTTAGCAGGGAGTGCATAGTAGGCTTTTAGTTCCAGGATGTTCTGAATTTCTTTTTTGTTGCTTTTGGTTGGCGCCGGAATCTCCATCCCGCGAATTCGCATAACCTCTTTGATTTTTGTTTTATCCGAGAGCCCCTGAAACAAAGCGATAAACTTTTTCCATGAGAGCCGGCCCTGCATTGCCATCAAGTCTAGCCCATAATCCATTAAAAAAGAAGAGTAAATATACTCCCCATCATGATCAAAGTCAAAAAGCTTTTGCTGTTTTCCCACAATAGGGCGATCTGGCGTTTTTATACAGTGGTTTGTTATTGCCTGTAGTAGGCCGATCTTACCATCAATAGACAGACAGATTTTTTTAGGCCGAACGACTAGCATGGCCAGTGCTGTATTGAGCTTATCCAGATCCCCCAAGCGTTCATCCTCGTACATTTGCTGCATACGCAGGACTATATCATAGGCCGGATTTACCTGATATTTATGATGCCGATACCGGATGATTGTATCTTGCCGGTCGGTCAAAAAACCCATAGGATCACCCTTTTGTGTACGATTGTATTGCTTGTTTTCGATTCGCCTGGCCAAGTTTGCGCGCCTTAGGCAAAACGGTCTCTGTTACAAAGGGCATCACCTCTTGACACATCTCTACATAGTTCTTGTCATAAAATTGGATGATTTTACGGGCATCCGCTTCTCCGAAAACAGTATACAGGATATCGGTCACTGCAAGCCCCACTGTCTCCATCACTCTATCTACATCAGACGGATCAATTGTTTTTGTTTGTATTTGTTGGCACGCGGCCAGCGCCCGACTGAGCTCAACATATTTTTCGGACAGACGTTTTCCAAAGCCACCTGCATCAATTCGCACCTCAAAATGATTGACAACCTCGCCATCGTCGTTGATAAGTTCAAATATTTCTGTTTGATTTTTTGCACGCTTAGCCTGATATGCCATATTGTGTCCTCCTGATTAATTTAAAAAGGGGCCATTACAGCCCCTCTCATGCTCCTGTTGTGCCAATTACGGGCTTGCCGTTGCCGTGGATTGTGACTGTCAGCGCATTGACCGCCCCGGAGTCTCCATATGCCGGCGTAATATTGGCAAGCGTAACAGGCCAAATAATAATCTTATCGCCCTTCGTTAGTTTTAAGTGTGTCTTTCGTGCGTTTCCGAGGCCATACAACACATCATCCGATAACAGATATGCGCTAGCCTCATCCCCAGGTTTGACGTCACCCGTAAGCGTCAATGTCATCTGCGCACCCGTGACCTCTGTACTGCCCCAGCCCTTATCGGCCCAATATGTTGCCTGGTATAGGACCTCATTTAGGCTTTGGGACATGTTTTTTGTCAAAGCTCCCAAATCCGCCCATGCTGGGGTTTCGGTATCGGGAGATGTGTTGATATAGGCCGATGTTTCCCAGTTCATTTCTGGGGTGATTGTATTCTTAGGTAATGTTGGCTCTGCCATTTTTCATCATCCTTTCCTGATTTAAAAATAAAGTTTGCAATTGAGGATACAGGAGTAGTGATACATACCATCCTCGTCCCTGCCAATTTTGGATGGCTCTTTTGCAATTGTTGCATCCAGCCAAGCAAAAGATTGCCCTTGCGGATACTTTTTTAGCCGCTGGAAGTAGTTACAAATGCTAGCTAGCTGGTCAAGGCATCGAGTCTGGTCAATATGACGACTCAAAAAAAGCACGGGTATCATCCGTACTGTTTGTTTGTCCCAGTAGGTTGTTTCCGTATATCCATCTCCCAACTCTGCATAGAGACTATTTCCCGGTGACAACTCTTCCAGCGATATATTGCTATCCAAATCACAGTTTTGTTCAGCCGCTTTGGCTAGTTCCTGCATAAAATCGACTTGTGGAGTCAATTTCGCATCTCCTCTCTAAGGGCTGCCTGATATACGGTCTGCCACCGATCCCCGTATGCTTCGGCTGCGTATTTTGTCCATTCCATGCGGGCTAGCGCGGCTGTAAATTTGAGCTTTTCGGGACCATATGTGCGACTCGTGGGATTGCCATGCATGACCTCGCCATGGAACAAATACTGTGCGTAGGGTTCATCCCATCGCAGCGTAAAAACTCCATTTTTAGCCTTTATATCGCTATGCGCAATTCCGCTATTTCGGAGATCGCCTTGATCCTTTGGCACGTGCTGCGTAATGTCCTTGAGAGCCTGTATTCCTGTTTGCGTTAGCGCATCTTGATTCATCGTCCTCAGTTTTGCCACTGTCGCTGCTTTGGCAAAATTAATTTTGACCTTTACACTAGGCATGTTTGATCAACCCCAACTCATAATGATGCAGTCGCCCCTCGTCATATAGAGGCTCTATTATCTGTACACTGTGCTTTTGAGCACCAAACATGATGATATCATCTGTTGCAAATTCAAGTCCCTGCGGTTGACTATTGTGGCAGTCGTAAAACAGCGTAGCCGCTAACTGAATTTCGGCGTTATTTTTATCGCGGACAATTTTCGACGACGGCTCCATGCGGATAAACCGCAATGCCGTTCCATCATCCAGGCTCTCATTTCCCCACCGATCCTTGTCAATGACCTTGTGGAGAGTTGCCGTGTGGATGAGCAATTTTTTTGGTATTGGCCTCATATCCGCCCACCTCGATATAAAAGTCCTGTCGGGGCCAAATAAGAGACGGCTAGGGGCGCATACCTTGTACCTCCTGTTAAATCACCCATTGCCCCACCAGTCGTATAGCTAAACTTTCCCAATCCTGCACTCTGAATTCCGTTACTTGTGTACAGTTCGCTTTGCCCATTTGCGTCAATGTATTCGATTTGTGCGCATACAGCCTTTTTAACAAAATCCTGCATCTGTTCGGGCAGCTTCGCAAACGTACTAACCGATAAATTATATACCGTCAATTGCTCAACCATATCGGATGCGCGTAGGCAGAGCCGAGGGAAGTCGGTTTCTTCAACCGGCTCCCCCATATACACATCGCAGTAATACTGATAGTCTACATATGGCATTCCACTGCCTCCGATTTATACCTGTTCGGCCAAAGTAATAGCTTTTGTGACCGCCGCGCTTTCGACTACCACCGAATCGTTTACTGCGGCATAACCCTTCTTAGAAACCTTTACAGGATAAGTTCCAGCCCTTAAATTAAATTCAACTTTACCGTTTGCGGCCGTGGTCAAAATTGAGCCATTGACATTGACTCTTGCACCCGCAACAGCAACTGGTGTACTAGCATTATCCGTAACTGTAAATGTAACCTTCTGCGTTGTCGCAGGCGTCCCTGGTTCCAGATAAGCAAATGGGCATCCCGTACGATCCTCATTAAGCCTTGTTGCCGGGTTCGGCAGCGCCCAACCCATCCGAAACACAACTCGCAAGGCAATCATATCTTGTTGCGCCAGATTATATACGATTTCCTTTGTCGTTGGGTCTTGAATCACGCCCTGGTCTAAAATCTTGACCGTTACGTCCTGTCGAATTGCAAAAACTGCCTGCTTAAAATCTCCAACTACGAGCTGGGCAATCGTAGGATCAAAAGCTCCATTTTCCGGAAAATACATTTGCGCACCGTCCAGTGTATATGTTGCTTTTTCCTGCATGTTGCTCTTAAAGATCGGCTGTCCTGTTGTGTCCCGCAGCCCCCTTAATTTTGCCTTCATCGTCATGCCAGCAAGCGCACCGCTCACCCCATATCCATCCGACTCAACTTTTGCAAAAATACCATCCTCGCCAAGGATGAAATCGTAATAATCTTTTCCGGTTGCAGGAGCTACATTATTCCCCGCCTGCCGCGCCATTGTAATAATATCATTTTGCCACTCACGTGGACGATTAACGCCAAAAATAACAGCAGCATCAACCTTTTGGCCAATAGCCTCGTTGACTCTCGGCGTAATCTCTCCCATAATGTCAAATTCTGCGTCATCTAATACCGCCTCCGAGATTGGTACAATGACTGCCAACTCTCCGGCTGTCAGATATACATTATCCCACGCCTGTCTTGTCGTTTGTTTCATCCCGGTATCTCCGTCAACCCAATACGCTGTGGGCAGAAAATCCAGTACTCGGATGCGAGTTTGCTTGCTTGTCATGTTGGGCAGTTTTTTCGCCATGCTCATAAAAGCAGACTGTTTTGGTGCGTCCTGAAAAATTGTTTGCACTACCTGTTCGCGGATGATTGCTTCCGCGTCTTGACGTCTTGTGATATCAACTGGCATAAATTATTCTCCTCTCCCAAAGAGACTTCTCAAAGCCTCATTTGCCTGTGTTTTTTTGTCTTCTGTTGCTGGGTTGGGTCCCGACGTCGTTGATACTACCCGTGGAACTGGCTTTGTGCCTTGAAATAGGTAGTCGTTTTCTTGCTTGACCGTTTCCAACGCCTTCTGGATATCCTCTTTTTGATTCTTACTAGCTTTCAGCATGTCCTGATCCAAAAGAGCCATGACAGCTTTTGCATTTTTTGCGCCGGATGCGATGATTTCGTCTCGTAAAATATCTGCAAAATCTCGATCTGCCAATTTTTGCTGATAATCTGCATCCTTTGTTTTTAGATCATCAGTCAATTTGGCAATTCTGTCTTGCAGTTCCTTCACATCGACGCCTTCAAAGCTTTTCAGCGTTGTTTGGGCTTCAATGAGCTGCCGCTTATATTCGTCTCGCTCACCCTTCATTCTTTCCACGTCTGATCCATTGGCATCCATGATCCTATCAATGACTTCTTTTTCCAACCCTAATCCTTCCAAGAATTTCCGCTGCATGTTAATCTCCTCTCTCCATACGCTTTTTACGGGGTCGCTCCCATTGGCTCCGTAGTTTTACGACTTCGGCCCGGTCAAATGTTTTTTGTTCGCTGCCACTGCTTGAGCGCTAATCCGCTTATCAAATCCAACTACCTGTTCCCGATCCTTACGACGGTGCAAATCCGGATTTCCGTCAACATATTGTTTCAGCTTAGTTTCCTTCTGCTTCAAGGTGACAGCAGCATTTTCAAATGCCTCCTTATCTCCAATTTGATCATGCAACATGCACTCTCGTTTTTGCTTGCGAACATCTCGCTCAAGGGCTCGTTGTACCTGCGTCTCTTTATACAATCTGTCGCTAGCCGCCTGATCATCAACCGGGAAATATGTCCGCATAGATACTCCAGGAACAAAAGGCCATTTGTGATGTGTGCAGTTGATTCCCAGGATGCCATCCGGCTCCCCATAGCTGGTGCTATTCCAAGGATAATATCGAACTTTTTTTCCGGATGCATCCGTTGTATACCCACTTTTGTTGTCCAAACTGTAGATTTTGCCTTGATCCTTTGCGCATTTCGGCCGAGCGCCAGAGTGAGAATCAATCTCAATCAGTCGAATATCATAGTCTATGCAACGTGCTGTTTGAACTTCATCTGCTACGTTTTTAACCGTATTTCGCAGCGCCATATTGACATATGCCTCTGGCGTCCACTCGCGCCCTCTTTTATCCACAAACGCCGGAATTCCGCGCTCATTGAAATCCTTGATGCATTTGCGCATTGCCTGTTGTCGCGACTCAGCCCCCACTACGGATGCTGATGCATGATGCCCCAGGCGATCCAAAAATGACTGCTTATTTGAGATTTCATCCGCTGATGTGGCGACTGCCTGCACAAACTTTTCATACGCAGATTTTGCTTTGTACAGCATTGTGGTATTACAGAGATTCAAAGTGCTCTGCGCCTGGTTTTGGAGACCCTTCATGGTCTGCTTGATATTCTTACTTTTTTCGGCCGAAATCGCCTCACCTGCGAGCCCTTGCCTAGCAAGCTTTTGCATTCCGGGTTCCATTTCCGCAATCGCTTCCTGCGCCGTAGCGTCTAACATGCGTTCTAGCACAGTCTGCGACAATCCAGCCGTGTCCGCAATAATCTTGAGGTTCTCCTGGTTGAGCTTTCCAATTTCGGCCAGTTTGCGCATTAGCCATACATCCGAAGCGATTGGCTGATTGTAGTCTTTGCAGTGCCGAATGATATTCATCATCAAACGCTCTTCTAAATCTTGATAGAGCCCTGTCGTAGCATCAGCTGCCGTCTGATTCATCAGTGGATTCATCTGTAGCCTCTTCTTTATCGCCCTCTGTCCAATCTATATCTTGTCCCGTGATTTGTCCCTCCCCTGCGATCCGATCCAATTCCAACTGTGCATCCTCCTCGCTGCATCGATTGATTTCCATGATAGCTCTAAGTTTAGACCGTAAACTGGCTTGTGTTAATTTGATGTTAGTGTCAACTATTGCATTTGTATCTGTAATAATGGAGTCATCCCACTTAAACGATGTAGCATATCGCCCGGCAGGGGCCAAGTCATAGAGTGTGCAATAAAAATCAATTGCCTCGATCAGGTCCTCAAGCGCATTTTGCAAGGCCCCCTGCGCGTCGGAAATCATTTGATAGGATCGCTGTTTGCTGGAACGAATTTCCTCTGCCGTTTTATCTACGTTGTTTGGATCGGACAGCGTACCATAGGCCAGTCCACAATTAAATTCGATCATCCGCATTTGCTGATTCCAGCCATTATACAGCGAAGCATCCCGAATATCGGGTGAGTACTCTTCCAGCAACGGCTTCTCGGTGGCCCCGCTGTTGACTTCGACGGTCCGATATAGACGATCTTTGCCTCCTGGGTATTCGAATTTATCCGTATCCGGATTATATCGCATCATGCTAGTTGCAGCATGGACGGCAGCTTCTTTAGCCTCGTATTCCCAGTTAATTTGACTGTACCGCCGATCCGCCTCTCGGATCAACCCAATCGCCCGAGAGTACACCGATACGCCCAGTGGGCTGTCTGAATCCCGTGTATTGGCCAGCGGAAATTTAAAATATCCGAAGGGCAACCGTGTCACACCGTCAACCACAAGGCTCTGCGCAATATCCCGCCACCGTTTCACCGACGTAATCGGAATCTCACTACCAAGGCTAAAATCGTTTGTACTCACAAAAACATGATTCTCGATGATCAACTTTGTACCCTGCAAAGTGTGCATCTCAATGCGGCTATAAATCTTATTGCCAATCCGAAACTGTTCCAGAAAGATACACTGCGAGATTGCCCCCGATCCATCAAAAGTGACCGGGAAAAAGCTATCCGCCTGCAACATTTGCACGTCAATCCCATCATGCGTATAATAAGGCTTAAAGATCAATCCGCCTTTTGCGCAACCATACTCTACATATTGTCGTAATTTTTTGACCGTCTTTTGATACGCATCGTTGATATATGTTGCCCTAGCAGACCCAGAGACCTCTGTTACTAGTTCCAACGTGATTAGTCGGGCCACTTCACTCGCGATTGCAGCTGACAGCCCCGCACTCTCAACTGTTTTACTCAACCAGGGGGCTCGATTCTCAAACATTCGCGTCCATAGATCAATTTGATTAGCCATTTCTGATGATAAACACCAGTCAATAGTCGTATGTTGCAGTGCTTTTTGGATCATCAAGAGCATTTTTGTATAAGTCAATATCTCACCACCTCTCATCCATATTTGATTAAGCGACTGATATAACGTTCAAAGGTATATTCGAAGCTGTCCAAGCTGTCAATATCGCTTGTGCCGTCATCCAATCGCTCATTTTTTGTGACCTCTTTGGGATTCCAAACCGCCGTGCAAAGCGCATTCACCAGGCTTTGACAGTCGTTTCCGACATAATAAAAGCGTCCTTGTGCCATCAAGATGGCTGTAGCATCGATTCGGTCATTGACCGTGGTTTTTAGAGCGTTGTCTACCCGAATCCAGCCCAGACCATGCTTGCGCAGGCTACTCCGAATTCCAACAATCAGGGTTTGCGCTTCACTATCTGCGTAAACGATTGTGATATAACCGTATCGGCTCAAGATTTTTTGCACGAAATTACAAAAACGTTTTCCAAGCTCCTCCGGGTCAATCTCCTCCTCGTGGCAGCTGATCCATTCCGACGCCAATACAATGACATTTTGGAATCCCCGCGTAATCGCGGTCGCTGTAAAAGAATGTCCAGAACCGTTCCCGCCAAAGTCAATCCCCAGAACGATTTCGGCGATGTCTTTTGGCTTATCCTCAAGTCGATAGGTAAATTGCTTTGTGCTGGTATCATCCGCAAAGCGCCGATAAATCAGCCCATTTGCAACGATCCTCTGCCCCTTGATGTCCCGTAGATACCAGATACTGTTTTTATCATAGCGGCTCTCAATCTCATGCAGCCGTTCCGGCGTAATATTAATATTGTCGTAAATGGTACAGTGCATGTAGTTGTAACCACCTGGGAAATTTCCCGCCTCCGCCTGGTCCTTGTACTTGTCAATATACTGGGAATAAATTGCAGCTTTAGGGTTATCTGGATTCAGATCCCAGAAAACCTTAGGCCGGTTGGCGGCCAGCTGCCGATTGAACGCCTCTTTAATCATGTTGTCGTGATGCAGATTGATCTCCGTTGCAATCCACATCCCGTAGGAATTGCCTCGAATTTTTTTATAACTGTCCTCTTTCGCGGCTCCCGCAAAGATTACAATCTTTTGCCGATTTTTAGTGTCAGGCCCCTTAACAAACAATGCCTCATTATCTTTATACTTACCCCAATTGCATTGTCCCCTAAAAATATACTCAAGCCCAAAACCGTTTGCATCTCCAATGTTAAGCTTTGCATTCGCCATCGTGGAGCCTGTAGCCAAATGGATTCTATCGGGCGTCGTTTTGAGATCATGAGCAAAAGCAAAAACATTATCCACTGTTTTTCCCGCACGAACGGCACCCTCTGCGACATTATAAGCGTTAAATGCGCATCGACGAATGTACTCCTTGTGTTTTTCCGAGAAGCGAAAAGGGATAGATCGTTTTCGCTTAACCCCCATAAATCTCACTCTCTATTTCGTCCAGGTCTTCGACCTCTTGATTATCGCCAGTTAATCTATCCGTCTGCGCCTTGATCTTGCCAATTCTAGCTTTTTGCTCCTCGCTGGCAGCTTCCCAATTTTTATGCAGGAGCTCTTCGTAGCGATTAATCATACCTTCCAACGTTTTTTGCGCCCTTGCCTGTGCCTGCAAAAAGCTCCCTTGCTTATCCCAAGCGTGCTGGACTTCCCATTCTTCCCCCAAAACTTTCCCAGATTTCTCCCCAACCTTTTCTATCGTCTTGTCGTTCCGATCTTTTACATACATAATCGTCTGCGCCCGAATAATGGCGGCGTAGGCGATTTGGATTTGATCCCAAAGGATATCCAATGGGTCTTTCGGCATCTCCTCGATGATCGAAACCGTCTCCCCCGGAAGGTACTTCCGAAAAAAACCAAATTTTTCTGCTTTTGTATTTCCTACAGGTCCGCCTGCGCTATTCTTATTCCCTGGCTGCGCGCCGCGCTTCCTTTTTGAACGTTCGCTATTCTTTTCCGAACGTTCGCTCTCCCATTTATTCGTACATTTCCAGCGCCGAACCGTCCCCTCCGGAAGGTTCAACTGCTTTGCTATCTCAACTAATTTTTGCCCATTTAGATACATGGCTTTTGCTTGCTCAATTCGCTCGTCTGGTGCTCTCGCCAACTCTCATCATCTCCTATCGTCGGTATTGCGAGCATCAAAAAAGGACCCTCAGAAGGCCCTAAAAATTTTTTGGATTATTT
>OJOY01000164.1_pt1 | contig 43378 bp, 54 predicted proteins | sample 1598361 | NCBI WGS metagenome assembly OJOY01 (sample SAMN03922472, study PRJEB24848) | human gut metagenome | isolation source: stool sample | host: Homo sapiens | place: Germany | collected 2010-11 | reverse complement strand
CTCCTGTGGTTTCCTTTGGATTCCCTTAGGAGTCTATAGCCTCTTTCACCCTCTCCCTAGGAGCATGGATTTTATTAAATCCTCGTGTCTCCTCTAATCATTGATTTTACCTTTCTCAACACACTCATCGTTGACATAGATGATACCGAATGACTCGAAAGTACGCAACCATTCGGCATAAGTCAGGTATTTGTTTCTGTCTTTCTCTGCGGATTCCCCTGCTTTGCGTCCCGCTCTGAACGCATATTTAATCATATTGCCCTTAAGGAATCCAATGAATTCCTCATGAGATAATACATTGAGCATTAATTCAATAGGCTGGACAGCTCCCATGTAATGGGTACTGGTTTCAGGCTTTCCACTATTAACAGTGTTAATTTCTTCCATTTTGTCCCCTTTTAGTAATAGATTCCCATAAGTTTGCAAATAAAGACAAACAGGGGAAAGATTCCAAGAATGATTGCAATTCCAATGAATACAATCAGGTATTCTTTAAGATTAAGCATTCTCAATCTCCTTAATGTAATTATTCCACATTGACAGGATTGCATTCATAACACTTCCGTGCATTGAAGCATTTCCAATGAGTTCCATAGAGCCTCCTTTCTTGAACTTGTAGAGCTTGCCCTCTACATTTTCACCCCCTGAATATTTACCGGTGAAAGTGTAGATAGACTCGCAGTCCGTAAAGGTGACTGCATATGCCCCATCTTTCCAACGATAGAAAAGAATAGAGGCTACGTCAGAGCATTCGATGATGGTGGTGATGCGAGTATACATGATGTCTCCTGTAGACGCTCCTAGGTGCCTTAATTTGGCTCCTAGGGGCATTCCTTTAGTTGTTTGTTGTGACTAGCAAAGCTAGCGTGGTTTCTAGAGATCTAGCTGTTACTTGAGCTTAGCACTATGAATCTGGATAGCCTTTCGAGCTTTGCCCTTGTGGGAACCATGGATACCTAAGACAACGATTGCCTCCCTATCCTTTGCACACAACCTACAGCCCTTGCAGGTGATGCCTTCTCGTGTCTGTGCGGGGCACTGGACAGCGGTGAGACCATGAACTTCTCTGAGTAGCCTAATGTCATCTTTGGGGTTGACGCTAGTCAACACAGTGTTAAAGCCCTTTGCTTTAGCAATGCGAGCGTCAGGTCATCTTGAGAAGACACGAAACGCCTGTCGGTCTCATCGTCTGCCCTCTCCCATGTCTTGACCGTTCGGATGCCCTCTGCGTAGCATCCAGAGCCCTTAAATGGGCACCTGTTGGGGCATGAGCTCTTTGAGGAGTACGACTGCATTATGTCTCCTGTCTTGGTGTTTCCCGATGACTTGAGAAAGATCATTTTCATGGCGTGGATTCCTTTCATTGGGGTTTAGGCTAGCCAGATACGGACACACTCAGCATAGGTGCCCGTGATCTCGTCTTTACAGAAGACCGGGTTAATCGTCCCGTCTTCTTCTTCGTCGACGATGATGGATCGTCCTTGCAATACCTCATCATCAAACTGGGCGACCATAGCGGCCTCTCCGATGCTCTCAGTGGCATCCATGGGAATGATACCCGTGTAGTCACCATTGATGAGAGCAGGCAGGGCCCACTCGGCGACCATGTACGACGGTAGGGTGTCCAGTACCTTTTTGACCTGTGTATTCATCTTCAATACCCCTTTGCTAGATTCAGCGGGATCCATCAGGAGAGGCCTAAGCCCCTCCCTTAGGACTCGTTAGAGATTATACCACACAATCCCCAGCGTTGCAAGGGTGATGATCATGTTAACCATGACCATGCCTCCCACCATCTTGAGGGTGTCCAGAAGAGTGGTGTCGTCCTGTTCGTTGGTTTCGGTCGTTTCAGTGGCACGCATCTCGGCGGCGTCCTTGCGGAAGTTCGAGAGGGCCTCATTCGCCTTGCTAACCTCGGCGAGCATCTCAAGGAGCTCATTGATGATCGTGGAGGTCGAGAAGAACTCGACACGGCCACCGCGGGCACTACGGGCGGTGATGGATTCGAGGCGACCGTTCAGGAATTCCGCCGTGAACCTGCGGGCCGTCTGGTGATTACGGCGGCGGTCAGTATAGACGTACTGGATACGGACACGGCCATTGCCGAGATCGCGAACATTGAAGCCGCGGGCGGTATTGCCAGAGGGCAGGGAAACGATATTGTCAAAACGCATCATCATGATTTATCTCCTTAAGAATACCTCGAACCATTCGTTCGATCCATGCCCTGAACTATAAAGCACTCAGAGTCACCTGTCAAGCCCCATCGTGAAAAATACCGTAAACATGGTATCCACCCGCTGTGTCCTAGCCTGCTCTATATAGAGGGGCCCTGTGCTAGCTCCTGCTAGCTGTCGACTATCTAAAGGAGTGCCAAAGGGTACACAGCACAGATTATGTCACCCAAAGGCAAACAATTGATCCAGATCAAACCCCATATTGACCCAAATCAACCCTAAAGACCCCTGTGGATAACCCTGTGGATAACCTGTGGATAACTCGAAAAAACACTGATAAATCAATAGTTTACCACAAGTACCCTAAAGACCCCTGTGGATAACCCTGTGGATAACCTGTGGATAACTCGAAAAAACACTGATAAATCAATAGTTTACCACAAGTACCCTAAGGATGTCAATAGTGACAAACCCCACTTGACAGCCTTTTGAATCTGTGGTAGAATCAAAGACCCCAAAGGAGACAGCGGGAGCCCGAAGGCACCCACAGGCACCCCCACGGGGGCACCCACGCACGTGAACTACTTAAGTGAGGGTTCACAAATTTTGTCAATTTTTATGATCCCCTTGGTTACCTGTGGATAACTCTGTGGATAACCTGTGGATAACTTTAAATAAAACCCCTCAGGAACCCATTAAGGGAACCCAAGGGGGAACTGGAAGTAATTATAGACTAGTCACAAGAGTACGTAGGAGAGCATCAACAGTAGTCACATCCCCGTTAAGCAAAGACATTATAAAGAGGATGATGATAATGATGATTTTGATGGTGATGAATACTTTATTTTTAGTGTTATTGGTATTGTTCATTAAGGTCATTCCCATAAGAGTCTATAGGCACCTAAGGATTCCCATAAGGGTCTATGGACTCCCATAAGGGTCTATGGACTCCCATAAGAGTCTATGGACTCCCATAAGAGTCTATGGACTCCCATAAGGGTCTATAGACTCCCATAAGGGTCTATAGGTACCCTAAGGATTTTCTTAAGACTCCATCATCACTGATACCTTTTACTTCTGATACTTTCATTTCTAACAAAAAGGGGGAGCTAGAAAAGACCTATATGTATATCTATATATGTCTTTCCTAGCCCCCCCTAGGAGTATGGATTTTATTCTGAAATACCCTGTTTTCTCTATTACATTGTCTTTATTATTTACTGAACAAGTGTTCAATACTAATAAAGCATATTTCAGTTATCACCTCTTGAACGTGTAGCCTTTATCCTTATATCTGTCTACACCCTTAGAGGTACCTTTAGGACTGTGTCTATCTTCAGTTACCATCACACCTCCGATATTGGACGTATAGAATCCATACAGGGACTCCATAGACTCCTCTAGCCATTCTTCGGTTAGTTCGTTAATACCTTCATCAGCATCTACGCCCATGAAGTCCACAAGGTATTTAACTCCGATTGCCAGAGCATCCAGACGGTCATCATGAATAAGGGCACCCCTATCAACAGTGATACGAGTGAGCTGATAGAAACAAGCATATTTGTAGTCAGATTCAGGTACGGTAGAGTAGTCATTCCTGATACACTCAGGAGTAACACACATTTTATGGTTTGAGATTACAGGTTCAAGAGTATCAATGATTCGGAGTTCTTTTTGTCCCGTAGACTTAACTTCAGTAACCCCGCAGTTACTATAGGTTTTCTTTAATACAGGTTCAAATAGTTTGATGTACATACCATCACCGAAGTTTCCTTCAATGACCACTTCATTGACTTTGTACTTCTTAGCTACCTTAGCTAGTTTATTGAGGACTACATCAGAGTAGCCTCCCAATAGACCTCCTACTTCCATGACGTAGATATATCCATTTAGGTAGTAGAGAACAGCATAACCTGTTTCGTCTTTACCTCTACCTGAGGGGTCAACACATAGGATCTTATGTGCATACGGGACTACTTCATTGGATGAGGCATGGTAGTAGAAGTAAGAATCCCCCTTAAGACCCATCGGAGGACACTCATCAACTGGAACCCTCTTAGAAGGCTCAGGGAGCCACGTGAGCTTCATTGGGGCCTCGTCTAAGGGGAACATACCTACGATGAGGTCACGAAGCCGTAGGGGGTATTTATCGGCGTCTGAGAGGGTCGTATCAAGCATGAACTGCAGAGCGAAGCCTGCCTTACGATAAGAGAGTTCACGCTTCTGTAGATCTTCTTCAGAGAATCTAAGGGGGTCTGTAGGCTTACCTGCCCAACGTTTAGGATCCTTGTCGTACTTGTCAGCAATGATAGAGGCCAATCTATCGCCATAGGAGGCTCTATGAGAGTCATCATAGGGGTACCTAGCGGGATAGATTACAGCCGTGTATCCGCGCTCCTGTAGCTCGTTATAGAGGCTCATTTCGTTCTGAGGGGTGCCCAGATAGATGATCTTTTTACCTTCACCAGGCTTTAGGACAGCGTCGAATTCTTTCCAAAATGTTCAGCATAGTTCGCTACGCTATGCCAGTTTCTCTTAAAACTTCTTCATGTCGCCATGAAGTTCAGACTATATCAAGATCCTTGTTCAGGATCCTCGCCATTTCCACCTGCTTAGGTGTACTCCCTTTCGGGATAGTCGTTAGGCATTTATCAGTGCTTCCGTTAAATTTAGTTAAACAATTTTATTTGACTTCCTACAGTTATCCCTGAAAGATAAGTATTGTAAGTTATCAATAGTGTGTGACCCACCTTTGCTAATAGGTATGATGTGGTCAACTGTCATGTCTTCGGGGCAGTTCTTATAAAACTCTCTTATTGCGTGTAGTTCTTCAAAAGTGTCCGCAATGAACACATTGGCTTTTCTACAGCGATCACAAGCCCTATAAAAGGAAGGACAGTATTTATAAGATTTCTTCATCCAATTCTTTCTAGCCTTTGCCATGGCTTCTGGATTGGACTCTCTCCAAAGTTTATTGATTTGTTTAATTTCTACTTTCTTATCTTTATATCTAAGACTAGAAATATCTTTCTTACAGGCTTTACACATTGGCTGCCCAATGTTCTTTCCTGATTTAGTAATGCGCTTATGAAAGTCCGTTAAAGGCTTTTCCGCATTGCACTTACTACAAATTTTAGTTTCCATGTTAATCTTCAAAAAACATGGAAGCACTGAATTTAGCACGGGATTGTCTCAATGAGAGTTTCCCCGTTTAAGCGAGTTTTGGTAGTTAATTACTTAACTAAAAGGCAAAAGTTTACCAATTCAAATAGCTGGTCTCTAAGAACCTGAGTGAAGGAGTTACTCGGCACCTCAACGTCGTCGGCGCAGATAATGTCAGCACGAGAACCCGTAAGCTGACCTTTGATACCCACTGATTTCACAGAAGGTGAATGGTCGGGTTTGGACGGCCCAACGTCGAAAAGGTTCTGAGTATCTCTTTGACCTTCACGAGCCTTTAGGTGGTCTAAGAAAGGGAGTTCATTAATGATTTTCTTAATGAAGGTAGCATTAGCATCAGCTCTTTCTTTGTTAGCTGAAACAACCATAATCTTCAGCTGAGGGTCTCTCCAAAGACACCAAACCACATAAGCACACGTAATGAATGACTTAGCTACACCTCGGAAACCCATTAGGATCAGTCGATCATTAGGGGGAGCTTGTAGGAGTTTTGCGATATCTGTTTGGATAGGCGTGGGAGAAGGCAAACCGATCGACTTCCAAACCAAAGAGGTAAATAGCGGGAAGTTCTCATAGTAGGGGAGTAGGGCTTTAGCTTCTTTCTCAGTTAACACTCATGTCTCCCCTATAGGAATTCTCGAAGTTCTCCTTAGTAGCCTTCAGGAGCTTACTAAGTGCATTCTCTTCACCCTCTCCAGCCTTAGGGACACAGTCAATGCCATTACGTTCAAGTTCCTTAATGATTGCATTATAGAGCTGTGGAGACCTCTTATCGGGGTTTCTGAGGTCATTAAGCATGTTCTGGAGCATCTCCTCATGGATGTTACCTAGGAGGCTCTCAAGTCCTTTATAGTCCATTGTTCTTTTCCTTTCTTTTCTTTTCTAACCAAGGTTCTACCCAATGCTTTTTAATCATTGTGCAGATACCTACAAAAGTATAAATAATTGTGATGACGCACACCCAATCGCTAAGAGGTAACCCGAGAATCACAGCACTGGATACTGCCAATGAAGGAGCTACCTGTGCTATGTTCTCTGCTAGGTTACCAGATTCCTCATCAAGGGTGCTCATTCCTCAAAGAACTGCTCAAAGTTAGCTTTCTTGAACCCAGTGCCCTTCAGGAGCTTACCGTCTTCCCTGAATTGAGGGTTGTAGTTGCCTTCACTGTCATAGAACTTACTGGAGTATTCAGACACCAGTTCATTCATACCCTTTTCAAGGTCATATCCACAAGCATTAGCATACTGGATACAAACCCAAAGGAGATCACAGAGTTCCTTCATGTCGTTAGGGGTGCTAGGCTTTTCAGCTAGAAGCTCCTTATGCTCCTCATTGATCCACTCAATGTAGAGACTACGGAGATCTCGGGTGTTTTGATTTTCGTGAGTGGCAACCAGAAGGTCATTGAGGACAGACTGTACATTGCCCATGGTAATCGTAGTATTCTTCATTTTATTCTTTATCCTCTTTTACATACTCTTTCGTTCATTAATTTCAGCCATCTTGGCATCGTTCATTCGGGAGTTACCGTTGATGTTAGAGTATCCCAAATAACCACAGACACGGGAGATAACAGACAGGTTACTAGAGCCACAATAGGGGCACGTATTACCCACATTAAAGCTATGTTGGTGACAATCCTCACAGTAAGCCGCATCAAAGTTCACACCCTGATAGAACCCATGAGCCATACCTCGAAGGATCGTGCTCGTTAGAGCTAGTTTATTCTCAGGGTTGTCAATACGGACATACTGTATGTGCCCACCTTCGATAAGATGGAAAAGCTCAAACTCAAGATCCTGCTTTTCAAAGGGAGTAATGTCGGCAGACACATGGATATGGAAGGAATTGGTGAAGTAGGCTCTACCTTCAAATTCATCCTTAAGGTTATTCTTTGCACAATACTCATGGTACTGAGTCATCTGAGTGCCACAAAGGGACTCTGCAGGGGTACCATAGAGTGCATAGAGATATCCGTCTTCCTTCTTAAACTTCTGCACTGCATCATAGATGAACTTAACGACATCCTTAGCCGCCTTCTGTCCCTCAGGGGTCTGAAGATCCTTACCACCAGTAAAGAGAATAGCAAACTCATTCAAGGCAGAGATTCCAAAAGATGCAGTCATATACTTGGTAAGTTCACCTACCTCATCTTCAGGCTTAAGGAAGCCCTTATAGAAACCTCCCTGACAGAATGCCATAGGATTCGTGCTAGCCTTAGCATGCTTAATCATATCGTAGCGACGTTTAAGGAATTCTCGAATCTGTTCAAGGTTCACCATAAGCTCTTCCCAGAAGTTACCTTTAGATGCCTTATAGATCAACGGGAGGTTGAGAGACACGGCCCCAATGTTGCAGCGCCCAACAGACACATCCTCGTTAGTCTCAGGATCTTTCCAAGGAGTGAGGTACGCCCTGCATCCCATAGGATGAATCACACATCGCTTATTCGACGCCCTGTAGGTTTCAGACACAGTGCCATGAGGAGCGTTAATAGCCAGAAAATCAGGGTACATGCACTTACTGGAACATTCAACAGCCTTCTCGAACACGTTAGCATGCTCATCACTGCCGTGTTGTTCCCAATCATAGAGATACACGAGCTTAGGGAACACAACCTGTTTACCTCCATGTCCCTTCATGCGGGTATCAAGGATAGTCTCACAAATCACCTCAAGAAACTCCTTGTCATACTCAGGGAGATCATTGCTCCACTCACCAAACGTAAGCGTAGTGAATGCAAAGTCGCCACGAGAACACGGAACAGTGTTTAGCTTCAGTTCAAGAGACTGGAAGCCCTGCCCAAGCTCACGCTTGAGATCTTGCATAGCCATTGCACATGCTTCATCGAACTCCATATTGCACTGGTCAAAGTATTTCTTAAACGCATGCTCATACGTTTTCTTAGCATACGGGAGGAGCGTCTTGTCAATCTGAGGGATAGTGAACCCACCGAACTGCTGTGCAGTAGCTACAAGGGTGATGTCACCGATCACCTGAAGGGCACTAAGGACACTCGTAGGCTCCGTATAGGTGACATTGGACATATTAAAGCCACCCTTAAGAACAGTAGCCATGTCAAAGAGACAACAGTTGATTGATCCAAAGATCATGTCTCGAAGGTCATGAATGTAATACTTACCGACCTTAGTAGCCTCTTTCTCTTCCTTAGTAAGGTAGAACTGCTTATACAGTTGCTTAGTCAGATAGCCCTTAATGAGGGAACCTTTGGTAGACACAAGGGAACTATCGAAGTTGGCGTTTTCCTTGTCTCCCAAAAGGAGGACAGTGTCTGCCTCATTCTTAACAGCTTCGAAAGCCTTAGCGTAGGTGTTCTTATAGTCTCTAAACTCCTTATAAGATTCTCCGATCTTCGGGAGGTACTTACAAAGAGCTTCAATGACAATAGAGTGTAGCTTTTCAGTAGGCACCTCAGCATAGTTGCTGTAGACAATGCTCTCGATGTAGCCCCTAATCTTACCAATGTCATCCTCAGAGTACGTAGCGTTAGCCCTCTGGGCGGCCTTATGAATAGCTACTTCAATCTTGTCCCAATCCCAGCCTTCGTGGGTACCGTCTTTCTTAATTACTTCCAGTTCCATAGTGTATTTAGTTATTTAATTATTGTTGCTCTTATCCGTGAACTGTGCCTTAGCAAACTGCTTTATGGCAGTAACTTCCTCAGAAGTAAGCTCACTAGTGATATTGGCATAAATCTTCTTCGTTACGTTGTTGGCTTCGCTATACACGATGACATCAAAGGTAACCGTAGGAATGTTAGGTTTAGTTGTAAAGAATGCCTTACGGTTCTCATACTCACAGGCACCTACATTGCCATCCCAATAAACTTGTATATTCATTTACTTAGTCTGTTATATAGGTTCAGTAGTCCTACGGTAATTACTGTTCGTAAGTCCTTTAGGACTACTGAAACACCAGAATTACTTGCTCTTCTCAATGCTAATGAGGTAGTACAAAGCCTTTAGGGCATCCTTATAGGCTCGGATGTCCCCCTCAGTATGGTAAGACTCCTTGTTACGCTTCTCAATAGCTTCAAGAAGTTTATGCTTAGCCATCATAAAAACATTATCTTCCCATTTCGCATCAATCATCTTTGTATTTCTCCATAATATTAATTAGCGCTTCACCATCGGATTTATCGAACTTGAATTCAAGGTATTCCACAGCACCACTCTTATCGAAGGCACTGTTAATGAATCCCTTAACAACTTCAATGTCTACCTTGTTGTTCTCATCGACGATACCTACCTGCTTCAGCATAGGCAGATACTTACCGATGAGGGTATCCGCCTGATGCAGGACAAGGAACGTACCCCCTCCAAGAATCCATTTCATCGTGGAGGGAGCACTAGGCATCAGTCGAGTATCAACGAACTCAGGGAGTACCTGAGAGATTTTACTCAAACTGATTTTCATAAGGAATTATTATGCGCCCGTAGCAGGAGTATTCGTAGGAGCAACCCACGCGTTGTACTTAGCCATCGGAGTCGGGCAGATAGCACTCATAGGAACAATCGTGTCCGTGATCTTACCAATCGTACCCATCATACCTGCAATGGTCTGGTCGATACAACCGAACTTCGCCTGAGTTCAGAGTCCTTACAGAGGAACTTAGGCACATCAGGCCAACGGACATCCCTAGGAAAACCTTCCTGTTTAGTGACGTCTCTAAGAGCCTGCCTGTAGACCTTAAGTTCTTCAAGATTCTGAGGATTTGATGGATAGTCAGGCATGAGATAGTAGTCAGTCTTACCAATGAGATTGTCTCTCTTATCTCTGATTGCCTCAGCTACCATCGAATCATCAGGTTCAGGATTCTGAATAATTTGATACCCACCGTCTACCTGTTGAATACTACAGTCGCCTCTGGTGTTACACCATACAGCGGCTTCAGGAGGGTATTCGCCCTCGAAAATTTGTCCAGTTTCAAACTCCATATTCTTCACCCCTTAATATCCGACAGCCATCCAGTAGATTGTATAATCTTTAGGCTGGTAACCGGTCGCTCCACCCCCTACCCACGTTGCTGTTAAACCACATGACGTGCTCGCTTTAGCGGGGTCGCCAGATACTTTTACGATAGCCCCATAAGTGGTCCCTTCTACTTCGTTAGCATAGCCGCTGATAGAGTAATCAGTATTCGAGAAGGGATGCGGGAACGTTAAAGGAGCATAGTTGGTACTACCAACAGTTGCAATGCCGCCTTGCTCAAGAAAACCGTCAGACCATTTGCGGTACCAATTTGGCCCACTACTCCACGTTTCAGTAACATAGGCTTTCGGCTTATCGCTAAGGTTGCTAAAACTCAAATTCAGAGGTACCAAAGCCAAATCATCAGCCTCAACGCTACTATTATTGACCTCGTAGCTTTCTTCTGACGGGAATAGATGAATTTTCTTCACGCTCATTTTATTTCACCTCGCAAAATGTTTAAATGGTCTTCGTAACGGTCATAGTCGTCCGCCGTTGCCTCTACCTCTTTTTGATAGGCGTAAGGCTCAAAGCCTCTAAGGTAGATTTCGGAGACGTTCACTCTTCTAAAGCCCCCTATGTACTCGCCTTCTATAGCCCTGATCTTCCAATATTTGTGCAAACCAGCATCGGGAACATCGTTTTGTCCTTTTGTAACGGCTTTAATATCAGTCCACGTGCTCCCGTTGTCGGAATATTGGAAGATTCCACTTTCGAAGCCGTAGCGAGCCGGAATGATTTCTATCGACCTAACCCTAATTGCAACAGGGTTATACACTGTAATAGTAAGACAGTCTATATTTGCGCTGCTATCACAACGGTTGTAATATTCTGTGGCTTTGGCTTTATCAAACGCCACATGTATTTCGTTATTACCCCTGTCTCCAGTAGCGGCACAGGCGAACGTACTTCCCCCGAGCGTTCCCGGTTCTGAAATCGCGGGGTTTTCCCACTTGCGTTCATCAATGACGGTAATCGTCTTAAAATATTTTCGAGTAAAGCCGTTCGCGAAAACGCAGTTGCCTAGCGTCTTATCTTTCACGATATACACCGTTACCACCTCACTAATTCAATAACAGCCTGAATGACGACATTACCAGAGCCATCAGGTGTAATATTGTTCACACTAAGGACGACATTAGGCATGTCCGTAATCTGAGACACCGTATGTGTGTGTGAGCTATTAGCCTTACCCGCAAGACCAGACGTAAGGGCACTAGTCGTAGCGTAGTCACCCTTAGCCTGCTTCTTAGCAAGCTCAGCATTCACATACGTCGTATCAGCCTTACCAGTGATGTCAGGAATATCAGCCCTGTTAGCAAGTTCCGTAGTGGTACCTGCAGTACCACTAAGAACATGCAGATGCTTGGTATCCGTAGCATATGCTAGGACACCATTATGGCCTGCAAACGCCTTAATCTGGGCGGCAGTGCCAGTAATTTGTTTTCGTTCTTTAATAGCCATATTAAGAACCTAAATCTCCATAATCAATATAACCGTTGAAGGTAGCAACATCAAGTTTAGCATTCAGCTTCGTCGTCAAATCAGTGATCTGTGCAGACGTATGCGTATGACTTGCATTAGCCTTCTTAGCAAGCTCAGCAGTAAGGGTAGCAGTAGTGACGTACTCAGAGAGTGTGCTATTCAGGTTAGTAATCTCAGCTACAGTATGAGTATGCTTAGTGTTAGCCTTACTGGCAAGACCTGTCTGAAGCTCATTCTTAGTAGCAAGACCGCTAAGATCTTGCTCAGGAGGAGTACCAGTGATCTCACTATATGCAATGCTGTCCTTAGATGCAAGGGCGCCGAGCGTAGGCTTGTTCTTGATGAACGCCTTAGAGGTCGCACTGGTCTCAGCCCAGTCACTATTGATTTGTCCATGAGCCGCCTGCTCAGCATAACCTTTAGCAAGATCAGCTTGCTTCTTAGCTTCAACTTCAGAAGCCTTAGCGTTAGTCTCAGAGGTACCCGCCGCAGTCTTAGACAGAGCCGCATTATCCTCAGAGAGCTTAGCCGCCTTAGCACTATTGCTAGCCGCAGTAGCCTGAGCAGTAGAGGTGCTTGCACTATTAGCCGCATTAGTGGCACTAGCCTTAGCCTTAGTGGCATCAGCGTTAGCCGCAGTAGCGCTGTCCTCAGCCTCGCTAGCCTTCGTCGTAGCAAGGGTTGCCTGCTGTGTAGCAATGGTAGCCTGAGCTTTAGCTAAGTTAACCTGCTTGGTACCTTCAGTGGTGACACTACCAACTTGTTTAGCACCCTCAGTCTTGATTTCATTAAGAGTAGTGGTACCTTCAGTAGCGCTTTCCTTAGCCTTATTAGCATAATACTTAGAAGAGTATTCAGAGCCATCCACAGTACCTGTAGTCTTGTTAGCCCAATCCTTAGCAAGATCTCTAGCAGAAATTGCGTCTGCCTTTAGACCTTTCATGGTGGTGATTGTTTCAGGAATCTTGTTGATTTCCGTAGCAACCTTCTTAACATCTTCAATGTTAGAACCAACCTGTCTAACTTCGTTGATGTTGTCGGAGACATTCTTGATGTTACCACCAGTAATAATAGGAAGGGCATCCCCAGTATTACCTAGATCACCATAGTCCTCAAAGATGATGGTACTAAGGGTACCCTCAAGGTCATTACCAACGATGTTAATGTTATTGATGCTTCTAGAATCAGTAACTACATGGTCAATGTTTTCAGCTACGATACGGATCTCATCAGCAGCAGGGACAACGGCCCCTGCAATCTCTTCTACTCTATCTGCATTTGTCTTAGCGTTTACTTCAGAAGCCTTAGCGTTCGTCTCAGAGACCTTAGCGTTCTTCTCAGAGACCTTAGCGTTCCTCTCAGAGACCTTAGCTTCCTCAGCCTTTTGAGTAGCAAGTACAGCATTCTCATAGGCATTGTTCTCAGAGGTCTCAATGTTAGTTTGAAGCTGTCTAGCCTCTTCAAGGATTGCTTGGTTCTCTGTCTTGACAGCATCAGCATGCTTAGCCGCAGATACTGCAGTACCCGCAGAAGCCTTAGCGGTTACCTCAGACTCCTTAGCATTAACTTCAGAAGCCTTAGCGTTCGTCTCAGAGACCTTAGCGGCATCCCTAGCGGCTTCAGCATCTAGCTTAGCCTGATAGGCACCCTTAGCATCATCTTTGTAGACCTTGAAGCTAACCGCATCGTTGTCACCAATAGGATCACCAACGTTCACAATGCGGTGTCCCTTAGCATCCCAATTGCCTTCCTTGTCTACAATGAGTGCGTCATTGATGATGTCTCTACCTTCTTCAGCAATATGGATAGTCTGAATGGTGGACACATCAAGGTCTTTAGCCTTGAGTACCGAAGCGTCCTTAAAGGACACGATACGGTCAGTAGCAGACGTATATCTGCGAATAATGATTTCAGTACCACTAGCGGGAGCAGTATTGAATCTAATGGTAGTCTTATCTACAAAGAAGTAGTCTTTAGTGGTGTCACCGTAGTCACCCCCAAGTTTCTCTCGGGAGTCTACGGTGACCTTCACAAACTTCTTTGCTAGATAATCAAAGGGCACACTGAAGTCTGTAGTAGACCCATTGCCCTGATAGTTAGCAATAGTAGAAGCCATTGTTTTAGTCAGTCATCCTTTTCGGATAGTACATTATAAGCACCCCACTTAAGGAATGGGATGTTCGTGGAATTACGGATAGCTCTTACAGCTTTCTCTTTTTGATTCTCTAGTTGCTCATCGGTGAAGTTTTCATCACCTGTCATACGAGCTACATTAGCAGAGTACCCTGCAATGTCCATGAAAGACTTGATGGTAGAGTATGCAGGAGCCAAGTCTCTAACCCACTTGTCAACGTCAAAGCCTCCATACAGCTCATCCCTTTCTTTCTGAGTGGAGAAGCCTTCAGTGGTAGTCTTAACGTCAGTGTTCACACCAAGAGTGTTTAGTGCCAAAGACGGGGCTGCAAAGACGCTAGATCGCATAACACCATTAATACCAGCCTGAAAAACAGTGTCCAAAGTAAGTCCTTCTTCAGGGTCATACTTTAGAGTCTTCTTAAGGTACTCTTTTCGTTGTTCCTCAGTCATACCTGCGGTGTTAATAAGGGTGTTAGTTAGTGCACCCAAGGTACCCAATGTGGTAGACAAGAAGATACTATAGGCTTGTCCAAGTGCATCGCCCTCAGCCATTCTACCTAGGATTTTCTTAAGTCTCTTATCATAGGATCTAAGAGCGAACGTCTTGAACTGCAAGAGCAACTGCATGAACGGATTCTTTTGGGCACCCTCCCAAAGGAAAGTGTCACCCAAGGTATTCTTCTGGATTACCTCATGAGCAACATAGTCGCCCATACGTCTAAGAGTCGCAAGAGCGGCAGGATCCTTAGAGAGGATAGCGTCAAGGTTATCAATAGTGATTTCCTTGTTCTTACCTACTGTAGTGGATTCCTTAAGGATCTTCAGTAGATTATCAAAGTTCTCCTGAGATACCCCATTACGTTGCATAAGCTCCTTATTAAGGAAGCCCTTCTTGGAAATAGACTTGTTATGAGCATACTGGATAAGCTCACCCAAGAACATGCCCTGAGAAGCCTCTACGATAGAGTTCTCAGTATTCTGAATGAACTTAGTAAACGGAGAAGCCTGAGCAAGAGTATCGGTTGCCGCAACGAGAATAGACTTAGCCTTATCGCCATTGAACCTACGTAGTTGCTTCTCAAAAGATTCCGTAGCAATGTCTCTAAGTAGACCAGTCTCTCTTACGGACATACCAAAGATAAGAGACTGAGCCTGTCTAATCTCTGCATTGGTCATGCCGTTATTAGCCCAGTTATCAAAAAGCTCTCTAACAAGAGGGACACCCTTAAAGAAATGCAGGGCCCCATAGTGTTTAATAGCTTCACCCTGTTCAAAGATATTAGCAATACCCATCATGGCATTCTTAGAGAAGAACGTAAGGTTTCTGATGACATCCGCCATAGCTCCAAGCCAAGAGTTATTGACATCAGACATGCTATGGTGCTTGTTATAGATCATGTTGATAAGTTGCTCCTGAGCTTGTGCAAACTTCTTAGCGTCAACTCTACCGCCTACGGCAGAATTAACCTCCTCAGACCACATCTTACCCAACATGCTCTCAAAGTCACCCAAGTTCTCACACCCGTAACTAAGGAGGATATTGTCGCCAATAACCTTGTTATGGTGCATACGGACAGCCTCAAGAGGATCCCTACGTAGCTTGTCAATAGACAACCCACTACGGGTAGCGGCAGAGGTATCCCAAGGGATTCTAGTCACCTCAGGGTCATACTTGATGTTTGCAATGTTACCATCAGTGATGATAGCCCTGCCCATGGAAGTACCTTGGTCGATCCAACCAAGAGCGTCCTCCCTAGCTTCTTTCTTCATCCATTCAAGCACATCTTCCCAAGCAGGTTCTAGCTCATTGTATCTATCAGCTAGATTGTCACCTCTAACGTCACCTCTTTCTTGGATACGCTCAATACTTCTTGAGGCTTGAGCGGCCTTGTCAGAAATAATCTTATTGGAAGCTTTAGCTACCTTTTGGTACTTGATGTCCTTTTTCTTGTCTTGCTTGGCAATCTGTGCTTCCCTTTCAGCCTTGAGCTTATCGTAGACATTCTTCTTGTAGTAGTCAAGGATTCTCTGTCTTACTTCGGGCTTAGCAAGTGCACCATCGACAAGCGCTTTAGAAAGTTCATTAACAAGTCTCTCTACCTGAGGCCCTCTAGGGAGCTTAGGATCAAACAGGTCACCAACCTTTCTAGGGTCACTTACTCTGGGGACATAACCACCCCTCTGACCAACCTTAGAGGTTTTCTGAAGGAAATCCTTAGTAGACTCTACGATCTTACTGAACTCTTCATTACCTACAAACTTGGGAGGGGTTACACCGTTCTCAATAGCCTGACAAATAGCTAGATTGATTTCCGCATCAGCATGTCCCAGCTTTCTGAGATTATTGAAACTCTCTCTATAGCCTGACTCAAAGTTCTCAAAGTCAATCTGAGCGGCTCTAAGTTTCTCCTCTACAGTCTGTCCTTGTAATCTAGTTGCATAGTGAACACCGTTCTCATCCACATAACCAGAACCGCGGTCTACAAAGACAGACTCACAGAACTTTCTAAAGTTAGTAGACTCAAGAGCCTGAAAGACACCCTTAGTAGACACAAGGGGAACTCTGCGTTCGATGTTGTCAAGAAGGTTGTTCAAGGACGTAGCGACCTTAGTGGAACCTCCAATACCATCAAAGACCTCAGAGGGAAGATCCTTACCTGCCTCCTGATACTCCCTAATGATACTAGCCCTTCGTGCAGTGTCTCCCACATAATGACCTCCCTTGCCTAGTCCCTTGAATGCAAACTCAATACCTGCACCAAACATGGCACCAACAAGCATGTCTTCCATGATGTCGTGTTCTGCACCAGACACATAGGTATCAATCTGATTAGACACAGCACCCAAAGCGGCACCTGTGAGTACCCTACCTGCCATGCCATACGCTCCAAGTGCGGGGACATAAGACAAAGGATCAACAACAGCGCCACCAATAGAAGAAGTAATCGAAGAGAACCAACCGGCTTTAGCTTCAGCCTGCCTATACTTGATCACTTCCTCATTGATCTTAAGTCTTTCTTCGACATCCTCCATCGAAGTAGCACCATTGAGTACAGCATAGTACCTATCCATGTTGTACCCTACCTTTCCTAGGATTTCCCCTCTTTGTTCATTCGTAGGGGCAAACTGTTCACCAAAGATGCTCCCGTCAGCAAAGGACATCCTAAGGTATGTAGGGACATAACCATGCTTCAAGCCGCCCGTAAAACCGACCTGAGGCTCATCCGATGTATCCTGAGAAGGGTCATAGACATAACGATTGTCAGCCCAACGCTTTGAGCGAAAACTAATGCCGATGAGCCTGCTTCTAGTAGTATTGGAAAGAGCCGCCCTTACAGCCTCCTCATCAATAGGATCCTTGATAAAGGGCTTAATCTCCTTAGATGCCTCAGGCAAATCAAGGCTAGTAAACACAGGCGCCCTGTCAATCAAGGAATCCTCAGAAGGAGTCAAGGATTTCTCAAGAGGCTCCTGCTTAGGTGGATCACTCGGATTAACGGGGGAAACGGGTTCATTTACTTTCTGTTCCCCCCACCTGTCATCATCACCAATGGTGTCAATGTAATTCCAAGTTTCCTTAGGGAGCTTTTTATAGTCCCCCTTAAGGTAGTTCTTCATTGCGGCAGTACCACCATTGTACATAGCCAATGCCGCATACTGATTGCCCTTAGCGTACTTAAGGTTATCCTTCATAATACGACCTGCAAGGTCGATGTTAAAGAAGGGATCCTTAAGGGTGCTAGGGTCGGTCACACCATAAGCCTTTGCAGTTTTAGGCATGATTTGCCCGATACCCATAGCACCTGCACGAGACACAGCGTTAGGGTTAAATCGTGATTCTTGATACAGTTGTCGTCTGAATAGAGAATGGTTCAAACCGTATCTCTCAGCAGTATCCTTAATGATACCATCATAGGGATGCTCCGTATTCTCGAAGTCACCCCAAGCACTACGTCTAGGATTCATTAGTCAGTTCCACTATTTAGTTTAGAAAGTCTATCAAAGACAGTTGCATTCATTTCCTTTTCAAGCTCCTTAGCCTTTCTTTCAGCGGCCTTGTCAAGGGTACGTTGGATGTCCTCAGTCGTGTATGACTTGACGTAGTTGTACGTTCCCTTCTCATACACAACAAGTCTTCCAGCCTCTTCGTTGTAATCTACAGAATACTTGGAGTCATCCCCATAGTCGAACTCCTCTCTAAACAGCTCCTTAGCCATCTTAGGATCAGCATTGCCATAAGCTCTAGAGGTAAACACTCTAGCAGGGACACTAGTACCGAGTAGAGTCACGTACTGATTTCGGTAGACATCCTTAGCCAACTCTACGGCTCTACTAGGAGACTCGCCAGAGCCCACAAATCTACAAGCCATATTGTAGATGAAGTCCTTGCCTGTTTGGTCAATCTCGGTACCAATAACCTTAGAGATCTCAGTTACACCAGTGTTAACCTTGATTCTAAGACCCTCAATCTTTGCTCTTCCCTTGGAGTCAGCCTTGAGTTTTTCAAAGCCTGCAGTTCTCTTTACAACATCTTCCCAAGATCTACCTCCTTCCATTAGAAGAATAGCACCATGGATAGATTCAGTGAAACCCTTAGTGCTACCAGTGACATACAAGAAAGCCTGAGGATCAGTACGGTACAGCTCAATCATCTGAGTGATCTCCTCAGGGGGCTCCTTAGGAATAGCCTCGGGCTTCATCCCACTATTGAGATAGTCAGCCGTAATACCCGTCAGCTTCTCGCTAGCCGCTTCAGCCTTGTCCTTGAAATAGCGTCTTGCAGGGTTGTCCCTAAAGGGGACAGAAGAGTTCTTAGCAATCCCTAGGGCACCCTCAGTAGTGAACTCACCACTCTCAATCATAGAGTCAAAGGCAACAGTTATATCGTCTGAAGAGAGATCAGAAGAGTCGCTACTCTTAAGCTCCTTTCCAAGCGATGCGTCCTTTAGAAACTTCTTAGCCAGGTTTTGCTTGATAAGGGCCTTTTGTTCATTTTGGGCCTTTACAGCAGTGGCTCTCAAATTACTTCTTTGGACTTCTCTAGCCCTGTCTACAGCCTTTTCGATGTCCTTTACTCTGTCCGTAAGGATGTTGCCATTAGCCTCCAGTTCACTATTTCTAATGGCTTCAAGCACAGAAAGCTCACCACTATCTGCTAGATTACTAAGGCCATTCTGATAGTCAAGGTAAGCCTTTGTGTCTCTCTTGTACCTATAGTTATAAGCCTTAATAAGGGAAGTCTTATAACCATCTTCACCTAGATATTCCCTAAGGGTTACTCCATTAGCAAACGGTAGATCCTTATAATCTGCAAGTTGCTGAAGATTAAAGAACCCTTCAGGACTGTTCTCAAGAGAACTGACGACACTAGTCCACAGCTTATTTCGATGTTCTGGATCAAGGAACCTACCAACAGTAAGGTCCATCTCATTAAGGGCACCAACAAGTGCTTCCGCATTACCGCCATTCTGGATGATTGCATGAACCTTGGCAGATTCGGTGATGAACATATCCTGAACTTTGAACTTATGTTCAACTTCTTTCTGGCGTGTCATCATCTTGATGCGTTCTGCGGGAGAGTTAGCAAAGACACCCCTGTTAAAGAACACATCCTCAGAGCTATACCCAAACTGTTTGGCTACATCGGACACATTCTCACGCATGAACTTAAAGAACTCTGCATCGACCTCTTCAGGGGCCTTTCCTTTAAATTCATTAGTGTCTACTCTTCGTTGAAAGTCCTCAGTGATGTACTGGAAAAGCATCTGGCCATGGGACTCTTTAAGTCTAGCCATTGCAAGAGGGTCATCTTGGAATGGCACAAGACCCTTGGTCATCTCTTCACGGTACTGTTCAAGAGAATGTGACTTAAGGTAATCATCAGCTAGCTTATAAGACAACTCCTTCTTAGCTTCAAAACCACCTTTAACAGCCCTAGCAACGTCCTTAAAGCATTCAAGCCAATTGTCTGCTTCTGGAATAGTTACATTATTTTCGTTGATAGAAATTGTAGCAGGCTTAGCATTACCTAGTTTATCCAAAGCAGAGTTGAAATATCTCCACTGCCCCCACTGATTGGCAATGGAGGAATTACCATCTGAATTTTTATAAGCCATTAGTAAAAGTAACCTCCTCGTTCTCTAGGGGTAATGTTAGAGTTGTAATAGTTAGCCCATTGCTGTACGAAGTCAACATAGGGCTTGTACTGTTGGTAATTAGCCACTACGTTACCAAGGAAGCTACCACCAGTATTGGATGCAATAGACGCACTAGAGGATGCACCGCTAATACCCGTAGATGCAAGGGTAGATGCCCCTCCAATACCTGCCAGTGCCCCCGAGGACAGCCCCGTAGAAGCGGCAGTAGTAGCAGTAGCACCACCAGCAACTGCGCTATTAGCCGCGAGACCATAAGAAGACAGGAAGCCAGAACCTAGAGAGGTGCTAACAGCCCCTGCACCACCGATGCCTGCAGAAGCACCCGTAGCAGTAGACGCCGTAGCACCCCCAAGTGCACCACCAACGGCACTACCAATACCTGCAGTAGCGGCACCCATAGCGGCACCAGTGATCGCGCCACTGAGGAACTGCTGGAAAGCCCTAGAGCCACCAATAAGGTTATTGTTGAGGTTATCCCTAGCTTGCTCAACGGATGCCTTAGTCTGAATATAAAGAGCGTCCTTCTGAAACCTTACATTCCACACATCATTAAGGTAGGCTTCCTTAGTTGCGGTCTCTTGTCTAAGAGTCTGCCCACTAATTGTCTGCTTGATCTTATCTTGAGATCTGCCGTCAAGGCCTGTCTCAGCAATAGCCGCTTCAATCTGTGAATTGTTCTGGTAGGCGCTAAGAGACAAAGAAAACAACTCACCTAGTGCAGAGTCGTACATTGATCTTTCTTGCCTGTCAAGTGACGCCTGATTGTAGTTATAGTTTAGCTGAAGGTAGTACATCTGCTTCTTGAAGGCTTTCACCATACTACGGTTCTGTTTAGAGGTTCCATATAGAGAGCCTGCACCACCAACTACTGCACCAACAGCGGCGCCTACTCCGATAACTACACCACTCATTCTTTAATCAATTCCTTTCTATTAGTTGTTAATAGCATCCACTCCGGAGTAAACTCTTTCTCGCATTCCCTTAGGTCAACCTTATCAGTCCTAAAGCACATCGTAATGTGCGTGTCTTCAAGTGCCCTAAAGGCTTGCCTACGACCACCTTCAGCCTGAATGACGTTGTAACCCTTAAGCCTCCCTACAGTATTCCCTAGGGTAACATAACAATCCCCACTGACAATTACAGTAGTAGGGATCTTGATGTAAGCTCCAATAATAGCTACATCCTTAGGGATAAAACAGGTTCTGTAATACACCCCTTCATAAACAAAGTGTTCAATGGGGATTTCAACTTCATTACAGACACAACTCTCCATAGCATGAATTGCGATGTCACAAAGCATGTTATTCTGCTCAGGAGTTAAGGGTTTCAACTTCATACGCTACTATTCCTTCTAATGTAAAGACCTTCCCAACCACCTGAAATCAGGTTAATAGGTTGGACATTGTCGGAGCATACAGTAATGACTACTTCATCGCTATTGTCTTGAATCGGGAACTTAAACTTACCCGTGTAAACCTTGTTTGCCCCCAAGATAGTCGGAGATTCACCAAGGTTCCTACCAGTAAATCTATACTTAAAGTGCTTTTTCTTAAGGTCGTTATCAACCTTGCATTCAAATACACCAGACTTACTATAGTTCAACCAGAAGTATCTAAGCTGTAGCCTACCTTCAATCTCAGAGACAACACCTCCAGTATCCGTATTCCTCTTAATGGACTGCTTAGAGAGAGTCACACAGAATTTGTAGGTAAGGCCAACAAACACCTCAACACCCCTCATGTCCCCTTGGATCCTAAAGACACCATTGGAATCCCAGTCAGTAACCTCAGTAACGTAACCGTCTTTAGTGACAATGAAATACTTATGATCCTTAGTAGACGGGATAGCACCGTAGATATCCATAAGAGACACCTCAGTATAATCCTCATAGTCACTGTACTTATTAGACTGAGGAATGACATACTTCTTCTTACGATCCATAAAGAGCCTATTAGGCTCATCAGAGAAGTCAACAGCATTACCTGTCAACAACGCTTTCTCTAGATACAACCCACTCGGAGAGTTAATAAGAAGATAAAGCTCTGAGTCAACAAACTCCGCTAGAAGAACCTCAGAATTCTTGTTTGCAAATTCCCACTTGAACCATGCCTGTTGTTCACTTGTGGCGTTAACAAGAATAAATTTATAACAGTATACGATATTAGGGGTAGTAGAAGAGATAGCCGTAACTACGTTCCCTGTGGTGTTCCCAGAGAGTCTAGTGATGCCCTTAGGAATGTACGTAGGCACATGTGTGGCTACGTCTTCAGCATCCTTAAGGTCAGCCGCGTCCTGCAAGGAGTAGTAGCGCATCACAGAACAGTAGTTTACTCGATCATTCACAAAGAAGATCGAAGGGCCAATAGGGATAGGTTGAACATTCGTGTCATAGTCAAAGTTAGTGATCTGGTCACACTTGACACTCTTATGGGTCATGACACCATCACTAGACAATACAAACTGACCTTCACGGGAGAACAACATAAGCTCTCTAGCAAAGGGAACAGCATGAGTCAGAGTGGCAACCTTATTAGAGGAAACCGAGACATCAATAGGGTCAGTGTCTGCAATAGCCGCAGAGGACTTAAACCAGAAATTAAAGAAGTCGTTGGTTGCACTAAGGATAATGGATTCATCAGAGATGACCCCTAGGCGATTACGATAGAAGAAGATGTCATTGATCTTCCTACCAATAAACGAAGGATCAGGGTTAGTGTCTTCATTACCGGAGCCCCTATCAACCCACGGGAGCTTCTTAAGAAGAAAACTTCCATCCTCCTGCCTAACAATAGCATGAGGCATATTCTTAGGGTTGATCTTAGTGGGAATCCTAGGTGCTACAGTTTCCTTCCACACCTTATGCTTGTCGTCCCACTTTACATAGAAGTCGTCCTCTTCGGAATTCTTTTCTCCAGACACCTGCATGATGTAATCCTCAGGCGCAATCGGAGGGAGCTTATTAACAGACGTAACCTTACCCATGTAAGCAAAAGCGTTCTGGTTACCAAAGCCGTCCTTAACGAGGACATTAGGAGGATCCCACCCAGACTTAGACTGAATCGTAATAACAGAGTCGCCAACTAGACCTACGTTATAGGAACTCATGCTTGCACTAGACCTAGAGTAACCCAGAGACGTTCTACCACCAAGCTGATTAAACAGGTCATCATAGGTACCACCAACGTCAGGATTGCCACCATCAGGTTTCTTACCAGTCTTAAGAAGTGCATACAAGGCTCTTGCAATAAAGGCAGTAGTAGTCTGCAAAGCCTGCCTAGCTTCACCACCATCAGGGGTAATAACGCCGCACATATACTTACCATCGACATAAATGGCGTAAGTCTTAGCATACTGGGCATTCTTGATGTACACTAGAGCAGTATCCTTTTTACCCGATGGGGACGTTCCTTCTACAGCGTCTACCACCTTTTCAGTGTTCAAGACAAAGGTGTAGTCAGCAACAGTAACTGCCTTTAGTTTGCCCTTAGGATCACTAGTGGTAATGTACTGTTTTGACTCATCATCTTCAAACGTGCATGTCCTAGGCTCACCATTAAGATCAAAAATCTGATACTCCCCAGAGCCAATCTGGAGAATGTACTTTTCCTGTTCGTCTCTATTGATTACATGATACTTCTTCTTTGTAGCATCAACATGGTCAGACAAACGTTTAATTGCAAGAGTCGGAGGTCTCTTCTGTAGACCCTCAACTTCATTAGGAAACCCGTTGACAAGCTCAGTTACCTGATCGGGAAATCTGATGATGTCAGGCTGTTGAGAGACACCACCTTTAAATGAGTGAATGCTTTGAGATACTAGAGGCATGCTTAGCTCCTCTGAGCCTGCTGACTGATGAACTGGTCATCATTGAGGATGTTATAGTTACCATCCGTCAGTTCATAGTCTACAATGTCTGCATAAGCCGCACTCTCCTCTAGCTGAAGATGTGCGTCGATGTCCGCAGAGGTAAGATACCTCATCTGAAAGACTCTACTGGCTCTAACAGTAATATACTTTCTGAAGACCTGAGGAAGCTCCTCAAAAGGAAGCTCCCTGACAAGTTCATCCAGAGTGATGCCTTCAGGGAACTCTAGAGCCCCTGAATCAAGATCATAAAAATAGCCTTCTCTGCTCACGAACTTATAGCTAGTAGAGACAGCCCTTAGGAAGTCTCTACCATAAGCAACTTTGTTAGTAAAAGAGTCAGGCTTCAAGGTAACACTGGTGAGAGTGTTAAAGCTGTAACCCCTAGACTGGATCTCTTGACTGACAGCCTTAAGGATTCTTACAGCATTCAGCACATCCACATTAGCATCATCCTCAAGAGAATTAACAGAGCTAGAGCCTACGGATGACAAAATTTCATTTACTGCATCAAGTTCAGTGCTAGGAGTTACAATCATTATTCTTCCTTGTTGTTATTCTTTTTGACGGTTCTTCGAGGCTTAACAGGCTTCGCAGTTGCACTGAGGAGACCCAGTCCCTGAGCCTCCTCGGGGGTAAGCTGATACCCCCACTTGTGCACCTGACAGAAGTAAGTAGTCTCGTAAGCCTTCTTTACTTCTTCAATGGTCATCTATTAAGCCTGAGCAGTCTTAATGAAGATACCGACAGCTTCAGGACGGAGACCACCATGGCCCCAAACGAACATACTTGTCCGCTAGACTATCGCTTACCCCTTAGGGTTCTTTTCATTTAGTCGTTGCTTGTGCCAATAAAGGATCATCTCAGCATCATGTCTTTTAAGCCTAAGATGCGGGATGATTGCCTTTAATACTTTAGTAGCAGTTCCGTAGAACGATGCTCCAAAGTTTAATCGAAACTCTTTAATATTTTCTTTTGTTGTCTTGTAGATCTTACCGCCATAGGTATTTTGGATTAGCTCTACAGAACATACATCAGATTTTTGTACATGGATCTTAAGCCAGTGTTCTCTATCGGAACACCTTAGATATCCATCACCATCAATGTATCCTGCTAACCATGCAGGACTAGCATTCTTTTTGTATCTAGTTGGGCCTGTATCAGCCCTAGATTCTTTAGCAAACTTTCTAAGTTCATCAACCTGAGCTTGAGTCAGATCTACTCCAGATAGCTCTCTACGCTTTTCGAGCATTCTCTGAAAGTGTTTGCCTTTGATTACCATGTGTTTAATGATATGAGGCAAGAACTTCTCTAAGTCATTCTTACCAGATACTTTCCAATACTTTTGATTCTTGTCTCTTACATCAGTGATGCTACCTACATCGTAGGAGTCTCTTAGGAACTGGAGGAGCTTAAAGCCTCTACATCGAGTATCAATCTGAGTAATACCAAACTGAAGACCTATACGAAAGAATCCGTCTACAGTTTTGTTAAAGTGGAAAGCAATAGTTCCGTCAGCGTCTACGAAACCAGCAACATATTTATTTAGAGTTTCATTATAGTTACTCATCTTTGTATACACCTATACTGTTTTATGAGTTTAATGGCTTCAATCGGGTTGTCTAAAAAGAGTTTCCCGTTATTTAGAAAAGATTACGCGACAGGTTAGTTTATCGCGTACTTGGCAATGATCTGGTCAGCCTGATATTCAGCTCGACGAGCACGTTCCATAGCAAGATCCTTGAGCTTCACCGTACCAACAGCGGAACGATGGAAGACAATGCCCTGAAGACCCGCAGTCTTGATCTTAGCGTTAAGAGCATGCTTGCCATCAATACCGTCATTCAGGAGGTGCGGAACTTCAATGACTTCAAAGCCACAAATCGTCTGGAGCTTGCCCGTGTTCGGATCAAAAAGGGCATGATAGTTAGCCGCATCAGGCATAAGAGCCTTCATGACAGCAGAGTAGCCTTCAGGCGTGAGAAGGCAATAGCGGTCACCCTGCGGGACGTAGTTCTTCGTCATCTGAGCACGAGCCGCAAGGAGACCCTCAAGAATCTTATTGCCATACGCGGCTGTCTGCGCAACATCAAGATCCGTAATAAACTCAAAGGCCTTACCCGTACCGAGAACCTTGTCGGCATCAGTACCATTGTCAGGAATGTTACCATCCTTGAACTTAGCGTCCTTAGCGGCCTCATTGGCAAGCTCATTGATAATAGCACAGTCAGCGCCCATAGCGAGAGCTTCACCAAGCTGACGAGAGTATTCAACTCGAACGTCATAATGGTTCATCGCATCGTCGATATCCGTGATAAGGCAGTCAGCCGTAAGGAGACCGTCAATAGCGATGACACGTTCATTGTGTTCCATCTTCTTACGCTGGTCATCAAGGGAGTCACCCGGAGCAAGATACTTAGCACGGGTACGACCCATCACAGCGAACGAAGCACTCTTACCATGAGAGATCGTTCGAACCTGATGACGAGACATCATAACGGAGGTGCGAGCAAAAGCAGTCAGAACTTCACCCGTGAAGACCTTCATAAAGAGTGCATCACGTTCGCCCGCAGAGAGAGCCTGACCAGGATTGGAAATACCAGCAGCATCAAGAGCAGCCATTTTTAATTATTTTCCTTTTAAAGTATATAAGATTTGTTGTTATAGATAAAATTAAACACTAGTGGCCCACATTCTCTGTTCGACCTGTCGGGTGTACTCAGGATCCCTGCCATAGCGCTTATCGCTCATAGCCTCGATCACTTCAGATTTGTTTGCAAACCCCTTAGGACGATTCACAGGAGTGGCCGTACCACCATGAATAGACTTATTAGCGGTACCCATCTTGGAAGTCATCTTAGACTTCATGCCTTCAAGCATGAGGGAGACAGCTTCCAGATTATTGTTGTCGATTGCTCTGTTAAAGGAGTCAATCGTCTTCTGAGGGAGATTCTTGGATGCCCAATCGACAATACGATTGTACTCCTTAGTACCCCCTACGGAATCATAAACAGCCTCAGTGAAGCGAGATTCAAGAGCCTTTCGACTCTCAATGAAACCCTCGATAACCTCAGAAGGATAGCCTGCCTTCTCAAGTTCAGCAATGGTTTCATCGGAGAGCTTGCCATACTCCTGATATTCTCGGACAGCCTTATTGAAGTCAACACCCTTTTCCTTAAGGGAGGTCTTCACGGCATCAATAGCCTTTTCGTGCTTGTCTACTTCTTCTTGAAGATTCTCTTGATCTTCATTTCGATCATGAACAGCCACATCATCAGCGTTGCCTTCAGTTCCATTAGCTTGTTCTTCATTATGTTCTTCCCCCGACTTTTCGTTCTGAAGAAGGGGGTCTCCAATATCAGGGTCAACCTCAACCTGAGTCGTAGAAGACTCCATGATTTCGATACCCTGTGATTCAGCCTCCTCAGTGAGAGACTGAGGTTCATTAAAGTCAGTCATTAGTTATCCTTTAGTTATTCAGGTGCTAGCTATGCTAGCTGTGCTAGTGTTCTAGCTGTGCTAGTGTTCTAGCTGTGCTAGTGTTCTAGCTGTGCTTCATTGACAGCCATCTGTGCACCTGCGTCAATACCCTGTTGCTGGGCATACTGTTCCATAGCGGCCTGTTGTTCTGCCTGAAGTTCCTCAGGAGTCTTCACTAGACCCGTAGCATCAATATGAGCCGCCGCAAAAATCCTAGTAGCAAGATTACCAACGTTGAGAGCCTGCAGAAACTCAGGGAACTGTTGCATCAACTGCAAAGCCTGAGCTAGATTGTTAAGATCCTGTCCTCTACCAAGGGCATCAATACCCGTGATAATGGAGGGCTCAATCTCTGCAATACTCTCGTCAACCACAGGGAGCAAACCCTGAGATTGCATCTGATTGTAGACACAGGCAACAAGAGGAAGCTGTAGCTCCTGAGACAGGAGAGAATAGACACCACCTAGGGTATCCTCAAGTTCACCTGCAACATACCTAATCTCTTCTGCGGTAACTCTGTCTCTACCCACAGCACCACTCTGGACTGCAGAGTTAAGAAGGAACGCATAAGACAAACGAGACTCAATCTGTTGAGCAGTAGTGAGTACCGTCTGCATATCCATGCTCTTATTTAGTTGCATGGGAACAACGTCCTCCATACGACCCCTAACAAAAGCACCGTTCTCTGCCTTAGCCAAAGCCCTGATGTTAGTCTGACAAGCAGGAGACACGAGGTAGAGAACCTTAGAGGCAATCATGGAGATATCCACAATGCTCTTAGAGAGATTCTCAAGGGAGATAAGGTCGCCAAGGTAATCCTCAACAAAGGATCTACCGTAGTGTTCCCCGTCCTTCTTATTGAATCTAAGGGGAATCCAAGGACTCTTGTTTGCAGGATAAGTCTGCTCGCTACCTGCAACAGGTTCACCTTCAATCTCCTGATAGGATTCCCACTGATAGGTGTCTCCACTAGCCACACGGTAAATGTGAGTATAGATGTCTACCTTTTCGTTGATAGTCGGTTCACCAGAATCAGGGAGAACAGACTGCATGGAATCAGGAAGACTACCACGGGAAACAGTGTCCTTAGCAACAATCTGAAGGACATTGCCAATAGTGTCTCTCTGAACAGCGTACTCACGAAGAGTATAGCACCTCATACCACCTTCAGCAGGAGGCAGGAACAAAAGTGCATTGCCTGCAATGATAAGTTGCTTAATAGCTTCAAAAAGAGTCGGTCTAAGAGACTGAGACTCCATGTACTTAATCATCTGTTGTTCCATCATGGACAAACCGTATTCGATATTGTCCTTCAGCTGGTCGTCAGCAGACTCATTAAGAGCTACAGTCGACTCCGCGTCCAACCCCAGTCTAAAGAAAGGTTGATTAGGAGGCAACAGAGAAAGAAGAAGCTTAGAGGCAAGATTGTTAAGACCCCTAGCACCCACAGAATTGTAAGGAGTGGAATAGTTAGTACCACCATCATCAGACTCCTTAGGAAAGAGCATAGGGATCGTGTAGGTTGCGCACTTCTCTGCTCTCTGTGTGTATGGGTCTCTGTCTGTCGTGAGCTTGTCATAAGTTGTCTTAGCACCCTCAAGAGGGATATTGCCTGCCTGATGTTCAGTGCTAGCCATACCACATATCCCTCATGTTAAACTAGATTACGGCCTGCACCTGCAGACACATCAGCATTCCCCGCCTTCTTAATTCTAAGACCCTTCTTACCCTTACGAAGCTGAACCTTTTCGGTTTCTTCCTTCTTCTTAGCTTCACCCTCAGGGTTCGTAAGCTCAAGCTCAGGAGCAGGCGTAGGAGCCTCAGGGGCACCCTGCCCACTGTTGCCGATACCAGTCACCTTATGGACAACCTTCTTAAAGGCCTTCTTAACACTACTAAAAAGTCCCATTAAATTTCCTTGTAAAAAGTTTTGTATGAAGAGTAACCCAAGTGTTTCTCATAGGTATTTTCCAACATCTTGTTGTTGAGCGTGTTGGCGTTAGAGAAGGCCAGTAGTCTTACGTTAGTACATGCTCTATTTTCAAGAGCATAAGCCATTGCCCTAGACAAACCAAGACCCTTTTGGAAAGCTACAGTACACTCTTCATTTAGAAAAGTTACTCCCTCAGGTGCATACCAAGGTCTCCCCCTAGACACTAGGGATGCACCCGAGAGAGCATTTTCTTTGTTATAGAAAACAAGGACGATGAAGTCTTCAAATTCACCACTAATGACGCCCTTAAGAAACTTACGCACTACCTTTACGTCAGCATATTTCTTAATGAAAGGGAGGGAGTCAGGGTCATCTTTGATAATCTTCGCACCCTTGTCGATGATCTGTTCTAGGATGTCTTCATCATTAGGTTGCAAGACACCAATCCTAGACACGTTACTTAGGGATGTTAGTCCCTCTGCCAGAACCCACATGATCAATCCTCAGAGCCTTCTTGCCCTTGTTCTTCTTGTGTTCCGCAGTTTCTTCAGCACCCATTTCAGGAGCCTCAGGTTCGAGTACAGGTTGCTCAATGGCAGGAGCCTGAACCTTAACCTCAGGAACCTTAGGTTTACTAAAGAGTCCACCCATTAGTTATCTCCATTCTGTTTATCGTATTTATTTCTAAGGTAGGTAACAACCTGTTGAATACCTAGAAGAGTCTCATTACTCTTTTCATACCAAATCATCTTTCGAATGTCAAAGATATCCTCAAGTCTCTCAATGAGATCCTTAGGAACATAAGGAAACTCTTCTTCCTCAACAACGTTGTTTTCTTCTTTGTTCATGTCTTCCTCCTACCTAGGACTATTGATTTAATTAAAAATAGCCCTAGGGGTATTAGTATTGATTAAAATGGATTGTACTTCTTTGGCAAGCCCTCAGATTCACCTAAAGGGTAATCTTCATAGTGCAAGATTCTAGCCATAGTTGCTTCTCTAATGGCATCCTCTTCAGTAAGACCCTGAGACTTGAAAGCATTCAATACCTCTGTCCACCATTCAGAATCAGGGTGCCCATTAAGGAGCTTATTGGCTTTTACAGGCCCATAAGTGGGGCACCCCTTATAGCCGTCTGTAACGTCCCCTACTAGAGTCTGATAGCACAGCCATTTCTTGGAGTCCTTCTCAGTGATGTTATAAAAGACATCCTTACCGAAATCATAGAAGTAACCGGGGATTGTCTTGAAATCCTTGTCCATAGACACTGCGACACAAATATCTTTATAGACAGGACTAGTACAGTAGATACCCACAACATCATCAGCTTCAAGGTACTTGACTGTATGAGAAATGTAGGTTTCTTTAATCTTGTCTACAAGGCCTTTGTAACAACAAGGTTTACGATTAGATCGCCTATTGGACTTATAGTCAGGATTGTAAGTTTTCCTAAAGTTATCCTCATCGGAGAAACAGAATACATGGGTAATCTCTTCACCAACAAAATGCTTATTCAGCTTCTCATCAATAGCAATAAGCATGTCGGTAAAGTAATCCCATGCGTCATCTACTTCAGCATGACAAGTCCAAAGACCATCCCCCCAGTCGATATCCTTCTGGACAGCAGAGGACGCCTTAAAGGCTAGAATATCGCCGTCTACAAAAGCATATCTCATTATTCACAAGCCTTAAGAATAGCGTATGCCTTACAGGTGAGCTTCCAATAATTAGTAGCTTCACTATAGTAATTAAGGCAAGTAATGTGGCCCCTAGATGCCGCCTCAGCAATCAGCTTGGCATTCTCACGACAGAAGTCCGCCTGAAATTTCGGATTGTTCTGATCAATATACTTAAGAAAACTAAGATACTTATTCATTTTCTCCCTCATAGTAAACACTCTCTTCTTCCCAATCAACTTCATAGCCAAGACGTTCAAGAATCTCATAAAAGATTTCTTTGTCAGTCCAGTCTTCATAGAGTTTACAAGGATTTGGGATGTGCATAAAAAGCAGTTTACCATTCAATCGAACTTCTGCGCCACCTGCAGTCCCAAAAACAGGATCCGTCTTATAGAGCCACTTAATGTCAACAACACTCTTTTTGTTGGTCTTACACAATGCCATTACCTCCTTAGGTTCATTCTTCTTAAGAATCCTTTCAATCTCTTCTACGGTCATGGGTCTACGAATCATAACTACTCCTTAGTGACAAGAATACCAGTTGGTACCAATTTTACCCTCAGTGTCCAACTGGCAGTTAAACTTAAAGAACTCCTGAGTCTGTCTCATTGATTCCTGTGCAATCCTTACGCAGTCCTCTGCAATCTCTTTTGTTCTGCAGGCAACCTGTACCTCATCCTTACCGTTTCCCATATTACTACGGGTGTCGGACTATCTCTTTACAGCCTATTGGTATTAGCTGTAGTAGGCATTTCGAGACTAGGGGGATCTCACCCCTAGCCCCTACGGTATATACCTAGTCTCTACACTTCCATTCTCGAATCCACTTACAGGCAGAGGAAAACGAGACACCAAAGACTTCACCTAGCTTAGTACCTATACACTTATAAAGTTTCCAATACTCCTTAGCTTTAGCCTTTCTATCAGCATATCTAGTGGAGTTATGTTCGACTTTATGATCGACGATCTTAACTAGCTCAAGGTGACTAAGGTTACAACAGGCACGATTATGACACTTGTGATGAATCTCATATCTTTCAGGGACTTCGCCATTAGCTTCTTCCCATACAAGTCTGTGAGCCATAATCAAGGGCTTTCTACCTTTACCCTTATACCTGTGATCTCTAATCCTTAGATAACCATCATGATTCAGTCTATGTGATGTGGAGACTATGCAACCGTTTTGATCCTTAGTCAAGACCATTGGTTTACCACGCATAGTTCCTCCAATGTTTAGCTCGGGATTGCCCCAGAGGGGTTTCCCCGAATTAACCTACTTTAACGTGCACAATGAAGTTTATGCACCCACGCCATCATGGCAAAGTCTCCATCCCAACCATGCTTGTAGCCTGCTTTACGCATATTCTCCTCAACAAGGCACACCCACTTCTTACAAATAAGAGCACCTGCAGACTGAAGAAGGGTATTCAAAGCCGAGTGAGGGCTTCGCACATAAACAACCCTGCGATCAAGCCCAAGAATACTATGAGTAATACTAAGATTACTGTTATCAGGGTGAACACGTTTCCTCCAAGTTACCTTATTGACACCTCCGACCCACTCAGAGGCTGTAATGAGAGTCCTTTCAATATCTGAGCAGAGTTGCTTATAGGCAGGTACTGCATTAAAGAATCTCTCCTTAAGAGCCTTACCGTCCTTTGCAGTACCGTTGATGACTTCTCCGAGCTTACCGTCGCCCCCTCCGTAAATTAGACAGTAAATACATTTATGTTCAGAGTAGTTCGCTAGGCTACCCCCGTGAGTTAACACAGCTCATAGTCGCCTATGAGATCAGACTATATCTTCTTAGCTAACCTTTTCCACCTGCTTAGGTGTACTCCCTTTCGGGATAGTCGTTGCACGTTCCATCCAATCTGCAATAGCTCTTAGTTCTTCAATAGTAGCATTATATTTTATTCTATTAGCTCTGCCACTAATCCAAGATACATTGCCAATAACATAACCCTTGTTAGGGTCTAATCTATCCAAATGTGCTGAATGCAGGTGAGAACCCTGACCCTGAGAAGCTTTTTCAATAGGAATATTAAATATCGGGCAAATACCTGTCCAAATACTTTCAAGATACTCAGGAGTTAAATTGTACTCAATACCTTTTCTCTTACATTCACTCTTTTTGGTTCTACAGTAAGCAGGAAAATAATTATTCTTTCTATATTTACGAGATTCTATATTTCTACAATCTCTACATCTATAGTCTAATCCTGTCTTGTTTCCTTTGTTTTTACTGAAATAAGAATCAGGAAGTTCTCTTTTACATATCCTACACACTTGCATATTGTTATTATAATTGTATGGCTTCGCTCAGGATTATCTCATTGAGACTTCCCCTGAATTAAATTAGTTTATAGACATCTATTTTGTTAAACGTCTTTGCGTTGTCTCTTGTAGGCAACCCTGCCATCTTCTGGTTATGAGTATGAATGTCACCATTCAAGATCTCATTCACGTATTCCCCATGGTCATAAGGATAGAGAAAATGAGCAAAGCACCTAAGCTCAAGACCTGAAGCGTCGATGCCCGCTTCATACCATCCTGTAGGTACTCTAAAAAGAGACCTACATTCCTCCCCATAGGGAGATCTCCCTGCAGGTACCTGTGCAACGTTAGGATAAGCATGAGTTGCACGACCAGTGACAGCCCCATTAGGATTAACAGAACCGTGAATGCGAGTGTAACCATCAGGATCATCCTTCATCAACTTTAGCCACGCATTGTCACCCTCAGCAAGCTGTGCAATGCGCTTGTTAATAAGCAAATACTCCAAGATGTCCTCAGTAAGATCAATACCCTTAGCAGTCTTCAGAGTCTCTTCATCAACCTTAGGGGCACCTGTAGGAGTCATTTCAGTAGGCTCCCAGCCTCGATCCATGAGAACCTTGGCAATGTGTTGGCGACTATTGGGGTTAAAGGTAACCTCTTCATACTGAGGGTAAGGGACACCCGCCTTGATGCCACGCTTAGCGTTATCTCGCTTATAGATCTTGTCTCCCTTATAGACAGTCCAAGACCCACCTTTGGAAACAAGGTTCTCATAAAGAACCTGTCGCTTACCTGCCAATTCGGAATAGAGTTTTGTTGCTTGATCTTTATCAAAGACAAACCCATTGCGTTCCTGCTTAGCCATCACCCAAGCAATGTCATGCTCAAGCTGGATTGCCTTAAGGGGGTAACCCTTGGCCATCAGCTTCTGGAACAACTTAAGGGTAACCACAACGTCCTGTTTGTTGTACTCATACATCTCATGAGTAAACTTGTCCCAAGCACCCTCTTGTTCGCCATAGGTGCCCTTCAGTTCACCCATACGATAACCATAAGCCTTCAAGCTGTGGGAACCATAGAGAGCCTTAGGAAGCCTACCAGAACGCATAAGACCCACGTCAGTGTCCTTGATGTTCGAGTAGATCAAACGAGCAAGTACAAGAGTGTCAATACAGACATCTCGAACATCAAATGCAAACCTCTCACCCTTGAGCTTCTTAAGAGCAGGGATGTCGAATTTGCAGATATTGTGACCAACGATGCTGTACCCACTAGTACCATACTTATTCAGGGCATCAAAGAACTCATCAAGATCAGTGTAACCAGTGTACAAATCAGTGTAGGAGTCGTACAACCAACCACACCAAAACCTCTTGGTCGTATCAAGCAACCCATCAGTTTCAATATCGAATACAATAAATTTGTCTTTAATTGTCAGCATTTTCTATTCCTTAAATAGCCTTGCTTATTCCTTAAATAGCTTTGTTAAAACTCAGATTCAAAGGGGCAATCTTCAGACCCCTGTTGGCAATCCTCCAGTCTTCCAGTTTCAGGGTCATACTTAAGATATCCACTAATACCCGTAAGACCACAGAAACGATTCTTCAATACTCTAATTGTCAACACATTAGGATTGTCACCCTGTTGGTTTCTCTCAAGGCCGATCACCATATCAGAGAGCTGTGCAATAGCCCCAGACCCTCTAAGTTGACTCAAGGACACCTGTGCACCCTCTTCGTGCCCCTTCTTTTCAGGACGCTTAAGATGAGACACTACAAACATTGTAGCTCCAGTCTCTTCCACGAGTGAACGAAGGTTAGTCATGAGTTTGTCAATGGCTTTACGTTCACCACCATCCTCATCAGTGTCCATACCAGAGACCACAATGGAAATATGGTCAAGGAAGATACGCTTACAACCTAGGGACACAATCATGAACCTAAGCTTACTAAGCAGATTACCTGAATCAAGTGAGCCAAAATGGTCGTATAGGAAGAATTTTCCATTACCAATTGTTTCGTTAAAAGCTTTGCCTCGTTCACTTTCATCTGCACACTCAGGATTGAGTATGAGTCGCTTATTAAGGTGAATTGACATGAGCTCCATCCCAGTTTTTCGAGTAGACTCTTCAAGAGCAACAATTCCGCAAAGTTCTCCACGCTGAACACCAAAGTAGTATTCGAGTTCTCTGAGTATTGTGGACTTTCCCATACCACTTCCACTTGTGAAGACATACAATTCGCCATGCCTAGCTCCTTTAGTTTTGTTCTGAAGAGCAACCCAAGGGTACTCCACAGAATCCTTAAGGTCATCAATGTCGGTGACGCACTTCTCATACAAGTCCGTACCCGCAATAATCCCATCAGGTCTGTAAGGCTTGGCATTCCATACAGCTTGAAGAACTTCAGACCCCTTGCCTTCACTAAGGCACTCATTAGGATCCTTACAAGGAAGATTAGCAATATATGCCTTACCTGCAGGCAGTATCTTTGCACACTCTTCACAAGCCTTACGACCAGGTTCATCCATGTCAAACATGAGAACCACTTCTTCAAACTTGTCAAGATACTCAAGGTTGGCCTCAATAGCCTTCTTTGCCCCTTGTGCCCCATTAGGAATACTCACTACAGGCCACTTGTTACCCTGAAGTTGACTCACAGTAAGACAATCAATCTCACCTTCAGTAATGACGATCTTCTTACCACTAGCCCACAATTGGGATCCATAGAGCCTATTAGAGATAGAACCAAGGACAGCAAAGGACTTATCGGGGAACCTGAGCTTCTGCCCAACAAGGCTCCCCGAATCGTCATAATAACACGCTACTTGGCAAGGCTTCCCTTTGTAAACAGTAGAAAAATACTTGAATTTAGAACAAGTATCTTTACTAATACAACGCTTAGTAAGGGAAACAGCTTCAAGGTCTTCAAAAGGAATACACTCCTTAGACACTCTAGTTACCTCCTTCTTTACAGACCCATCAGGTCTAAAATAAGTATTACAAGAATAACAATACCTATGGCCATCACTAAAGACACCACAGGCGTCAGAGGAACCACATTCAGGGCAATGCTCATGATAAAGGAATGTACTCTCTTGATTCATCTTTTAATAACCAAATTTACAACGAAGGCTCTCCCAGCCGTACAGGTTTCTATGGTACCGCATGTCTCCTGCCCAAATACAGGGGTGCTCCATGGGTGACATATGACCTGCTTCGAGGAGCCTTCGTGCCAGCTTCTTGTCCTTGTGTTCGTCAGGACAAGAGCCGTCATGGTTGTTGTAAGACACTCTCGCACAACGTGCAGAGGAAATAAGCATGAGATCATTAATGAGGACTTCAGAAGAACTAAACGAGTTCATGCAGTGCTCATCAACTTCCTCTTGAGTGATAAAGGGAAGACTAACATACTTCCCACAAATATGGTAGACACTAATGATATTATTGCCTACCTTGTCCATCTCACCCTTAATGGCCCTTGCAAGATCCTGCATCTCAGGCTGTGCATCACTGGCGAGCCTAAGATGCAGGAAGTTCTCCCACTCAGTAGCAGTCACAATCACGTTAATGTACTGGAAGGGTTCAAGGATTCTATTGACGTGTTGCTTATGGATGCCAAGAGCAACCATGGATTCTGCGACAGTTACTGCACTGTCTACAGCTTTAAGCCAAAGACCCTTAAAAGACTCATAGGTATCCTCAGAAGCCTCAACAGTACCAACCATGCCAGATTGATTCATGTAGACGTTAGAAGGGATAAAGGGGTCATTGCGCACCTGTTCAATAACCTTAGCTACAGGGATTGCACGGGAGCTACTGGCATTGCGGCTGAAGACCCTGTGAGTCATGAATTCACTATGGATCATCCTAGGATACCTAAGGACGAACGTATAGAGATTATCCTGATGGCAGATGCAAAGTGCTTCACTAGATCCAACTTTAGTAGTCATTATCTTCCTCATCATAGTCGTCGTCTTCATCCTCATCGTCTTCTTCATCAAGGGACTCAAGATATTCCTGATACTCGTCTTCCCAACGAGCTTCCCAATCAGATTCCATTCGATCAAGTTCCTTCTGAGTCTGCATAATTGCCTCTCTTTTAAAAAATAAATGGTACCCTAGGAGGGAATCGAACCCACACGAGCGTTCCTTCTCCACTGATTCTAATTCAGTTGCGTATACCATTTCGCCACTAGGGTATAAAGTTACATCTTAACTCAAGCTAGCATCTGCGCTGAAACTAGGACTTCCTCACTTCTCTTATTGTGAGAGGAGCACAATCAACTAGCGTATTTGGTCTCTCCTACAGGATTCGAACCTGTGACCGTATGCTTAGAAGGCATATGCTCTATCCAACTGAGCTAAGGAGAGTTTTGTTCTTTGTGAATATTGATTATTGCTTCAAGTCGTCTATTGGTGTCTCTGAGTATCTTAACACCTTCCCCGTGTAGTTCTGCACCTTCTGACAGTAGGTTTCTACACTGGATGATTGACTCTGCATAAGCTCTATCGGTATGTTGCATGATGGCTTTGTTTCCTGCATTGATGTTGTACTGCAGGCGGTTAACCCGCTTATCAATAGCAGATTGCACAGCATCAGCGGTAGCCATGTCTTTAAGAAGTAAGTTAATCGTCGCATCCTTTCTTTCCTGTAGAGTCTTTAGTTCCGTTAAGTGAGCTCGTTGTTCCTCTAGGTGAACCTCTTGATTTCTTTTTTCCTCAAGAGATTCACCTAGAGCCAGTCCCAGAATGAACGCAAGGATAACCATAAGAGATTTCACATACTGCATACTCTCTCCCTAGGAGTATTGATTTTATTCAATGCGGACAACATCCCCTTCTTCAGGGTCTCCATTAAAGTCCTTAAAGACACCCTTGGAGAAGGTTACCTTACTCCAGAACGCCTCAGTATCTTCATACCTAGCAAACTTAGCGCCCTTATACCATCCCTTAACATCAAAGCAAGGGCAGTCTTTGTTGACGCCTGCAAAATCTCTGTGGCCAAGTACATCGACTTCATCTTTATAGTACCCTCTGAGGTAATCCAGTAGACACTTAAGAGACTCCTTCTGTTCCTCTGTAAAGTTGTCTACGGACTTGCCCTTAGCATCCACACCACCAATGAGGCAGATACCAACAGAGCAGTTGTTGTAACCCTTTACATGGGAACCAATGGCCTCTAGGGGCCTACCTCTCTGGATGGTACCGTCAGTAAGAATTACAAAGTGGTAACCAATACCCAACCACCCCTGCTGTCTGTGCATCTGGTCAATGGTTTTCCACGTAAAAGATGGCACATTCTGAGTGGCAGAGCAGTGAACGACAAGATATTTAGTAGTCTCTCTATTCTTATAAGAGACAAAAGATTTATGCTCCTCAATCTTTGGAGCCTTGAAAGAAACCATATTTTAATTAACCTTTATTAAGAAGAATACCTTCAGGGATTACCTTGGGATCCTCTTTAATCCATTCAAGGGGGATTGTTTTGTCGGAATATTTGATCCCATTCTTTTCACAAAAGGACGCATAAGTTGTTTTGCTTCCTTTGTAAATAGGGGTTTTGGATCTACTAAAGACAAAGCGAATGTCCAACTCGGGGTGTTGAGCCTTAATTAAAATATGTTTCTTCCTATCTTCAGAATCCCATACACCTTTAGTTTCTATGAGAATCCCATTAGGCAAAACGAAGTCAGGAGTATATTTGTGCTTGCTTTCGGGCACAATATACTCCAGATACTTCTCCTCATAATGAGGCTCAATACCGAAGGCCCTGAGGGAGTCTGAGACTTTCTCCTCAAGGCCGCTTCGGTAAGTTCCCTTGTTGTGCATCCTCTTTTTACTATAGGCCGCACTACGGGTAGTCATCTATTACTCTGCATGCTCCTTAAGCAGGTTTCTACGAGAGGGGAGCATAACCCTACATCCTTCATGAACCTCATCTTCATAAATGTCATACTCAGAAGAGCCAAAAACTCGAATGAAGTATTTATTGTCACTATCGCTCCAATCGAACAGGATTTGTCCAATCATAAGGTCGGGACGGCAGAAACACTCTGTAGATTCATCATCAGGATCAAACATGACAAGGACACAGGCGCCACCAACACCACTAAGATCCTTGCTAAGGAATTCCCCAATGCTGTAAGGCTTATCGTACTCGACTACTTCAGCATCTTCAAAGATAAGATCCTCAACATTGACATCGAACGTAAACGAGTAGGGCATCACTTCATAGATGAACCTAGCGTCATAGTAGGCGGTGTTGCTCTTGAAGTGCCGCTTGTCACCAGAGATGGAGCAATAGAAGCCTCTTGGTTCCTTACCTTCCTTTTCAATGTACCAGTTGTAATGCTCAATTGCGGACTCAAGAGCCTTTTCAAGGCCTTCGTCAGTAAGGAGGAGGCCAAGCCCCTCACGCAGTTTAGGGCCGAAAGTAAACTTAGTCATTTAGAAATCTCCGGGGACATCGTTGTCAATATCTTCAAAGCTCTTAGAGGAATCCTCAGGCTCCTCACCGTTATAACCCTCTTCTTCTTCAAAGCCATAAGAGGACGCAGAGGAATCACCGAACTCATTCAGAGAGATAACCTGAACTGCAAGGAGTCGCAGGGAAAGCCCACAGGTACGCGTAGAGGGCATGTAGTACGGGTTGGCAGTGAAGGACACCTTGATGACACTGTCTCGACCGATGTTGACGTCAATGGGCTTCCCCTTAGAGTCAAACTGTCGGATCTTGACGGGAATCTTGGAACCATCCTTCTTCGTAATGACCGCCTTCTGCTTGAACTTCATCACAATGCGGCCTTCTTCATCCTTTTCATAGATGTCCTGAGTCACCACCTTGCGACCCTTAGAAATGGCCTGCTTGACATTGTCGTCATTCTCATAGAAGTCCTCAAGGACTGCCTCGAGCTTAGACACGAGGGAATTGGTCTTCTCATCATCTTCCATGACAAGATTGACCTTGTAGTCACCCTCAGGATTGAACTTCGTGTCAGGAGTCTTGAGAGCGGGATACTGTGCGAGACCCTTGGGGGTCGTAAAACGATTGTTGTTGCTAGACATTAATTACTTCCTTGTTTGTTTAACCTAGGGAGGCTTGAACACTCTCCCTAGGAGTATGGATTTTATTAGTTTAACCTAGGGAGGCTTGGTTACTCTCCCTAGGAGTATGGATTTTATTAGTTGGGGTTAGCTAAAGGCGTACATGGACTCCTTGACTCGCTCAAGATCAAGGTTTCCCTTAGAGGGAATCTCAGGGAGCTTGTCGACCATCTTAGGAGACAAAAGGTTTTCAATGTGATCGTGAAGATCCTGCAGTACATCATTCTTACTGTAGGTATCTACAAACACTTCCCTAACGGTCGTGAACATGATGTCACCATGTCCTGCAGGTGCCCCATAGGAGTCATGAATCATCGCAAAGGACTTGACGCCCTTGTCGACACAAGAGCACACCGTAAGCATAAGGTGGGAGGCATCCATGCTATGGACGTAGTTGGGTGCAATACCCTGCTTCTGTTTTCGGGTATCAATCTCGGGGGTACTCTCGTACACCACGGGGTTGATAGAGGCACCTTCCTCAATCTGGCTATCTTCCTTGAATGGCTCCTTGACTCGAATGGTTCCAGTAGTAAACGTCCTGAGTTGCTTGAGCACAACCTTGTTGTACTTCTGTTTTACAGGGAATCCCGCAGGGGTAATCCAATAGGTAGGCATACTTTGGCCGTTAATATCCTTGTCCTGAGCGAGCAAGCCACTTGCAACCTGAAGCCAACCCATAGCCTCTACAGCTTTCACTACGACCCCTTGCAGGGCTTCCCAGATCAATCCAGCCATGTACCTAGCGGACTGGCTAGGACGACTGAAGGCCGTGGGATTCTTTGAAAGAGCAGGGTAAATAGTGTCTTCCAAAACCTGTTCGGCAAAGCCAAATTTACTAGAGCCGTAGCAAAGCGTCATGGTGCTACGCTTAGTCACCTTGCGGGTAACTCCGTGCTTGAGCCATTCCGTGGCCATACTACGGGTGCCCTTCTTCAGGTAATCATCACCGTCTTCAGTTTTAGCCATGGTGTCATCGGTACCATTGTCATAGTCCTTTTTAAGGAGTTCGGTGACCTTGGTAGCGACGATGCCATAGATGTCATGAACATGATCATCAGGCATGAGGTTGACAGCTTCCCCACCGACTTCATCCCTTAGCATCGCAGAAAAATGCTGTAAGCCAGAGCAGGAGCCATCAAAGGCAATCGGGAGGTGAGACACGTAAGAGTCACCCTTATCCAGATAGTCCGACCATTCAAAGCAAAATGCAAGGAATTCCCACGGGGAATCCGTCTCAGTCCATCGGAGATCCTGCAGGGGATCCTTGGCAATAGACAGAATCATGTCAGTGTTTTCATAGACCCAAGCAATACGCTCTTCAAAGGGTTTCTTGTCAAGGCCGTAGCAGTTAGCACCCTGAAAGGCCAGCCAAGTATGCCCATTCTCACCAAGAGGCACCCCCTCGGCAAACTCAATGAGGGCTTTAGTAAAGTCATTGCCTTGAGGGCTCAACTGAGTCAAGGGATAGACACGACCACGGAAATCCAGATTATGGGGGAAATAGATTTCCATGTCGTCCTTGTAGGTGTTTGCCAGTGCGAGGACACCATTCACAAGGTAACGCTTGCTCTTACGCTTATTGTCGTCTTGATAGTAGTGCACCATAGCACTTCGCCAATCACGTTGTACCTCCTCGCTAGTGTCTGCCTCTGCAGGCCTCATTGGAGGCTCCGCAGGGGTAGCAGAGGGCATCTCAAGGGCTTCTGGGATGTGAGCCCAAGAGCAGACCTCATTGGCCACGTCGAGCACTCTACGGTTAATCCTCCAAGCCGTAGACTGGATGGCATTGACGGCCTTATACACGTTAGGCATATCAACCTCATCGTAGAGCTGTGCACACTCCTTAGAGGGCATTCTAACAAGCTGTATGGGCTTCTTGAGGTTAATCAGATAGCCCCCATCAAAAGGAGTAGTCCACGGCTTAGGAGGGATCACCATGGGCCGATTTTGGAACATGAGACTAGCCGTTTCCTTATCCTCGTGTTCCAAATACGTCAACACGTCAGGGTCAAGACAGAAAATGTAATGCACGTTTTTGTTGTCACTCATGGTTTTCTCAAGGGCACCTAAGCCAGTAGACACGATGAAAATGTCTACCAACTTAAGACCTACTTGAACCCTGTTAGCATTACCCCACTTGTTCCATCTCTTGAGTCTCTTTTCGTCTGCAAGGATTTTTTCCTTGTTTTCGACATAGCGCTTTTTGAACTGCATGGAAATACGCTTATCAAGCCCTGCATTGAACCTGCTAAGCTCTTTCTTATCCATGGTTGCAACTACCATCTTGAACCGAAGTTCATCCTCAATAGCTTCACCAATTGCAGAGGACAATTTGGTTAAAGACACGATTCCAAGGGAATTTTCAATGATGGTCCTAATGGAAATGAACGCGATTTCTTCGGAAGACAGAGTCCGAATTATGGATGCCATCACATGACGCTTACCGGGCTTTCCAGTATCAACATCCTTAAACCACTTGTCAAGGGCCTTAGTCATGACAGGGATGGCTTCACTGATCAAGACACGACTTGCACCCATATTACCAATAGTACCGCTTTCAATGGCCTTATTACGCTTAGACATGAAAGCATTGAAGGCATTTTCCTTGCTTTCAAGTTCTAATTCAATTTCCCTGTCTACACGGGCTTTGCCGTATTTAAGACAGAGATCGTCATATTCATTTTCACCATCAATTCTAAAACTATTCAATTTATCATAAGACATAGGGGTTACCTCTAGTTATATCTATAGATCTTTTATACTCTTTTATATAGGGTTATATAGGTGATGATGTAGGATATTACCCATAGTTAAACTATAGACTCCTGTGGTTTCCTTTGGATTCCCTTAGGAGTCTATAGATCTTTTATACTCTTTTATATAGGGTTATATAGGTGATGATGTAGGAT
>OJOY01000157.1_pt1 | contig 44533 bp, 21 predicted proteins | sample 1598361 | NCBI WGS metagenome assembly OJOY01 (sample SAMN03922472, study PRJEB24848) | human gut metagenome | isolation source: stool sample | host: Homo sapiens | place: Germany | collected 2010-11 | reverse complement strand
TTTATGAGATATTGCATCAAAAATGGACATTTTTGACGTTTGCGTGCACAAAATTAGTCGTTTCCGTGCACGAAAAACAAAAAATGCACCTACTTGACTAAAAATTCCTACCGGGTTTGGAGGAAAAGCACTACTTTCGTAGCGTGAAAAAAGACTATGTTGAATCCTTAAAATAACAAACCATGAGACAAACTCCTTTTTATAATTTTTTTATATTGGCTTTATTGGTTACAATGACCGTTTCGGTATCAGCGCAGCAGGTCGACAGCAAGTTGCCCTGGTCTGTACGATTGACTGAATCGGAAATGATCCGTTACCCGCAATCCTGGCAGCTCGATTTTCAACCGAAATTGAAGTGGGACTATTGCCACGGACTTGAATTGGGAGCCATGCTCGATGTTTACGACACTTATGGCGACAAGAAAATTCGCGATTACGCCATCGCATACGCAGATATAATGGTGCACGACGACGGAAGCATTACAGCTTATAAACTAACTGATTATAGTCTCGACCGTATCAACTCCGGAAAAATTCTTTTCCGTATCTATGAGCAAACGAAGAATCCTAAATATAAAAAAGCGCTCGATCTACTTTATAGCCAGTTTGAAGGACAGCCGCGCAATGAAGACGGTGGTTTCTGGCACAAAAAGATTTATCCTCATCAGATGTGGCTGGATGGGATTTACATGGGAGCTCCTTTCTATGCTGAATATGCTTTCCGTAATAATCTTCCGCAGGATTATGCAGATGTAATCAACCAATTTATCACTTGTGCGCGCCATACGTATGATCCTAAGAACGGTCTTTATCGCCATGCGTGTGATGTAAGTCGTACCGAACGTTGGGCAGATCCGGTGACCGGACAGTCGAAACATACTTGGGGACGTGCTATGGGATGGTATGCGATGGCATTGGTAGATGCACTTGAATTTATTCCGCTGCATGAAGCCGGAAGAGACTCTCTGCTTGATATTCTGAATAATGTGGCTGTGCAGGTGAAGAAACTTCAAGACCCCAAGACAGGAGGATGGTATCAGGTAATGGACAGGAGTGGGGACAAGGGAAATTATGTGGAATCTTCCTGCTCTGCTATGTTTATTTATTCGCTCTTTAAGGCAGTCCGTCTGGGATATATTGATAAATCTTATCTGGATGTAGCGCTGAAAGGTTATAAGGGATTTCTCGATAATTTTATCGAAGTGGACAAAAACGGATTGGTAACCATCACCAAAGCTTGTGCAGTGGCAGGATTGGGAGGAAAGGTGTACCGTTCCGGTGATTATGATTATTATATAAATGAAACTATCCGCAATAACGATCCTAAAGCCGTAGGACCTTTTATTATGGCTAGCTTGGAATATGAACGTTTACAAAAGTAATTTCCAGCGATGAAAAGGACTATATTGAAAGGAATGATGTGTTTGCTTCTGCTTGGCGTGGGAGCAACATCTGTTTATTCACAGCAACGCAAAGACACAATCATTGTGACACGTGACGGGACGGGAGACTATCGTAATATTCAGGAAGCAGTGGAAGCTGTCCGCGCTTTTATGGATTATACGGTAACTATATTTATCAAGAATGGTGTCTATAAAGAAAAACTGGTCATCCCTTCTTGGGTAAAGAATGTTCAACTGGTGGGCGAAAGTGCAGAGAAAACGATTATCACTTATGACGATCATGCCAACATCAATAAGATGGGGACATTTCGTACCTATACAGTAAAAGTAGAGGGAAATGACATTACTTTTAAGGATCTGACGATTGAGAATAATGCGGCTCCATTGGGACAGGCGGTAGCCCTTCATACCGAAGGTGACAGGCTCATGTTTGTCAACTGCCGTTTCCTGGGAAATCAGGATACTATTTATACGGGTTCTGAAGGAACACGGCTCTTATTTACCAATTGTTATATCGAGGGGACTACTGATTTTATTTTTGGTCCCTCAACTGCTCTATTCGAGTATTGTGAGCTTCATAGCAAACGTGATTCATATATCACGGCCGCTTCAACCCCACAAAGTGAAGAATTCGGATATGTCTTCAAGAACTGCAAGTTGACAGCTGCTCCGGACGTGAAAAAAGTATATCTGGGTCGTCCGTGGCGTCCTTATGCCGCAACAGTCTTTATTAATTGTGAGTTTGGTAATCACATCCGCCCCGAAGGATGGCACAACTGGAAGAATCCGGAGAACGAAAAAACAGCTCGTTATGCCGAATTTGGAAATACTGGTGCAGGGGCTGATACGACAGGACGTGTAACATGGGCCAAACAACTGACGAAGAAGGAAGTAGCGAAGTATACTCCGGAAAACATCTTTAAAGAAAGTAGTAACTGGTATCCTTATAAATGAGAGAAGCAAGGCGAATGATTGCCAGCCCGCTTGTGATTATCAGTTTCAAGCCTTGAAACTATTAGTTGTATTATAATTATAGATAAATATGAAGACACAAAGACATAAAATGTGGGGGCTGTTGGCAGTAGTTTTCATTCTTTTTTCTGCATTTCGTGCGGACAAACCGGTTATCACTATCTTCATGATAGGCGATTCGACCATGGCTAACAAGAAAATAGATGGAGGAAACCCCGAACGTGGTTGGGGAATGGTGCTTCCCGGATTCTTTTCTGAAGATGTACGGATAGACAACCATGCTGCTAACGGACGTAGTTCCAAGAGCTTTATCAGTGAGGGACGTTGGGAAAAAGTGATTTCCAAAGTGAAAAAAGGAGATTATGTCTTTATTCAGTTCGGCCATAACGATGAGAAAGCAGACTCTACCCGTCACACTGATCCGGGGACCACTTTTGATGAGAACCTTCGCCGCTATGTAAATGAAACCCGTGCCAAAGGTGGAATACCGGTATTGTTTAACTCTATCGTCCGTCGTAACTTTGTACAACCGAAGGATGACGCCATTGCAAAAGATGTCCGTCGTACACCGGGAGAAAAGGAACAACCGAAAGAGGGAACCGTTTTATTTGATACACATGGGGCTTATCTGGATGCTCCCCGCAATGTGGCAAAAGAATTGGGAGTGACTTTCATCGATATGAATAAAATCACTCACGACCTGGTGCAAGGACTTGGACCTGTAGAATCTAAGAAATTATTTATGTTTGTCGAGCCCAATCAGGTGCCTGCCTTCCCGAAAGGCCGTGAAGACAATACTCACTTGAATGTATACGGAGCACGAACCATTGCCGGATTGGCGGTGGATGCCATCGGCAAGGAAATTCCGGAACTGGCGAAATATATCCGTCATAACGATTATGTAGTGGCTCAAGATGGTAGCGGTGATTTCTTTACTGTGCAGGAAGCAATCAATGCAGTTCCTGATTTCCGCAAAGAAGTGCGTACCACGATTCTGGTTCGTAAGGGTACCTATAAAGAAAAACTGATTATCCCTGAATCCAAAATCAATATTTCTCTGATTGGAGAAGAAGGTGCGGTATTGACTTATGATGGTTTTGCCAACAAGAAAAATGTATTCGGTGAGAACATGGGAACTTCCGGTTCGTCCAGCTGTTACATCTATGCTCCCGATTTTTATGCAGAAAACATCACCTTCGAGAATTCATCAGGTCCCGTAGGACAGGCAGTTGCCTGCTTTGTATCTGCCGACCGTGCCTTTTTTAAGAACTGCCGTTTCCTCGGCTTCCAGGATACTCTCTATACATACGGGAAGCAAAGCCGCCAATATTACGAAGATTGCTACATCGAAGGAACAGTCGATTTTATTTTCGGATGGTCTATCGCTGTTTTCAATCGCTGCCACATTCATAGCAAGCACGACGGTTATGTCACTGCTCCTTCTACCGATAAAGGGAAAAAATATGGCTATGTATTCTATGATTGCAAACTGACTGCGGAACCGGAAGCTACAAAAGTATATCTGTCTCGTCCCTGGCGTCCGTATGCGCAAGCTGTATTTATCCGTTGCGAACTAGGTAAACACATTCTCCCTGTCGGTTGGAATAACTGGGGCAAGAAAGAGAACGAAAATACAGTCTTCTATGCCGAATATGAGAGTCGGGGCGAAGGAGCCAATCCGAAAGCGCGTGCCGCTTTCTCCCAACAACTGAAAAACCTGCAAGGATATGAGATAACGACTGTACTGGTAGGCGAAGATGGATGGAATCCGGTAGCGGACGGAAACAAACTGATAACAGTGAAACGTTGACTTCACGAATTTGTAAAGAAATGAATTACTAAGCAAAAAACAATGGATATATAAAAGACAGTAGATCACTTGTCCTATAGAATGGTTCGATTCTGTTAAATAGCCACTAAAGATTACATGAAAGTACAACTATTTTTCTATCTTTACGGCACAGAACCGAGTCATATGATGAAGAAAACCTTAATTTCAGTAATTCTTTTGCCAGCTATTGTGTTCCTGACACAAGCGCAGACGAATAGTTTTTTTACCCATTATTCTACTGAAGATGGATTGTCACAGAATACAGTAATGAGTATTCTTCAAGATTATAAAGGAAATCTTTGGTTTACAACATGGGATGGTATTAACCGTTTTGATGGTTATACGTTTAAGACATATAAAGCCCGTCAAGGAAACTATATAAGTTTGACGAATAATAGGGTTGATCGTATGTATGAGGACCGTTATGGTTTTCTGTGGGTCTTTGCATATGATAATCGTGTTCATCGATTTAACCCGAAGACAGAAACATTTGAACCAGTGCCGGGTGTAGGGGAAGAGGGGAGTAGCTATTATGTAAATACTATTACAGTGATGCCAAATGGGACTGTTTGGTTATTGACTGAAAACGATGGTGCCATTCGAGTAATTACACATCCTGAGAAGGATTATACACTGGAAACAGATATTTATTCTAGTAAATTTAATTTGTTTCCTATGTCCCAAGTGCACCAGGTCTACCAAGATCATGCAGGTAATGATTGGCTGTTAACTGATAATGGATTGGGGATGATACCATCTGGAGAAAAGAAGATAACTTCTTATTTTGTTGATACAAAAGGAGGAACTGCGAAAACGTCCCAGGCTTTTTATACAGTTTTAGAACGTGATGAGGATATCTGTTTTGCCTCTGATGGAGGGCGGATTTGGTGTTATCAAAAAGAAAATGGCGAATTTCATTTATTAGAACTTCCTACAAAGGCATGTATTACTTCCATGTGTACAGTCTCTAAAGAAAAAACTGTGATAGCAACGGATACGGATGGTTTTTTCTTTTATGATTTTAAGACAGGAAAGAGTGAACATTATTCTCATATTACATGTAAAGGTATTCCTGATAAGCCAATCCGTTCAATTTATGTAGACCGTACTTCAGAAGTTTGGTTTGAGCAAGAAGAACCAGGGGTTGTTATTCATTTTAACCCGGCTACAGGAGTTGTGAAGCGCGAGCAAATGAAAGTTGAATATAGTCCGGCTGATGGTTCCCGTCCCGCTTTTCATATTCATGAAGATATTAATGGATATTTGTGGGTACATCCGTATGGAGGTGGTTTTTCGTATTTTGATCGTGAACAAAATTGCCTGGTACCTTTTTATGATGATCTGGATAGCCATAACTGGCGTTTTTCAAATAAAATTCATGCTGCTTTCTCTGATAAACAGGGAAATCTGTGGCTTTGTACCCATTCGAAAGGATTGGAAAAAGTGACTTTTCGTAATGTTCCATTTTCAATGTTAACTCCAGTACCCCATGAGTATGAGTCTTTGAGTAATGAAGTACGTGCTGTTTGTGAAGATAAACAGGGTAATATGTGGGTCGGATTGAAAGATGGAAAGGTGCGTATTTATAATTCTAATCGGGAATATGTAGGCTATTTGACAAAGGGAGGAACAATTGCTCTTTCAGGTCAACCGTTGGAGGGACCTGCCTATTTTATTATACAAGATTCTAAAGGGATTATTTGGATTGCAACTAAAGGGAACGGACTGGTACGTGTCCAACCGAATTCTGAAAATGGACTGTCTTATACATTAACTCATTATTTATATGATAAGGATGATCTGTATAGTCTAAGTGATAATAATGTATACTGTGTTCATGAGGATCATCATGGCCGTATTTGGGTTGCTACCTTTACAAAGGGGATTAATTATATAACTCAAGGGAAATCGGGCGAGACTTTATTTATTAATCATCGTAATAATTTGAAAAGTTATCCTATTGATCTATGTTATAAGACTCGTTTCATTACTTCAGATAACGAGGGGCATTTATGGGTTGGTTCAACTGCTGGTGCTGTTATGTTTGATGAAGATTTTGAGAAACCGGAGGATATACGGTTTAATCATTTTACCAGAGTTCCTAATGATAGCAGGAGCCTGAGTAATAACGATGTACATTGGATAATTCCTACTCAAAACAAAGAACTTTATTTGGCTACTTTTGGAGGAGGATTGAATAAATTGGTGTCTATTGATAAAGATGGGCATGGGGAGTTCAAATCTTATTCGGTATTTGACGGGCTTTCTTCAGATGTGTTACTTTCTATTCGAGAGGATCACAAACATAATCTTTGGATCAGTACAGAGAATGGAATCTGTAAATTTATACCTTCAGTTGAACGTTTTGAAAGTTATGATGAACGTAGTATCAGTTTCCGGGTTCGTTTTAGTGAGGCTGCTTCTTTTTTGACTTCAAAAGGGAATATGATGTTTGGTACAAGTAGTGGAGTATTCATGTTTAATCCGGATTCTATAAGAAAAAGTAGTTATGTCCCTCCAATTGTATTTGGTAAGTTAATAGTGAATAATAGTGATGTTATTCCGGGCAAAGAATCGATTTTAAAAGTGGATTTGGATGATATATCTGAATTGGTGCTCTCTCATGATGAGAATATCTTTTCTATTCAATATGCAGCGCTTGATTATACAAATCCGCAAAATGTACAATATATGTATATGTTGGATGGATTTGAAAAACAGTGGACGTTCGCTGATAAACAAAGAAGTGTGACATATACGAATCTTCCTAAAGGTGATTATATCTTTCGTGTTCGCTCTACCAATAGTGACGGAGCGTGGGTCGAAAATGAACGGACTTTGAATATCACTGTCTTACCTTCTTTTTGGGAGACTCCTTTTGCATATTTCTTATATGTTTGCTTTGTACTGTTGATAATTTTTGTTGCTGTTTATATACTGTTTACTATTTATCGTTTGAAACATGAAGTTTCTGTGGAACAGCAAATTTCAGATATCAAACTACGTTTCTTTACGAATATCTCCCATGAGCTTCGTACGCCTTTAACATTGATTGCCGGTCCGGTGGAACAAGTTCTGAAGAATGATAAATTGCCGGCTGATGCGCGTGAACAATTAGTGGTGGTAGAACGAAACACGAATCGTATGTTGCGCCTGGTAAATCAAATTCTAGATTTCCGCAAGATTCAAAATAAGAAAATGAAGATGCAGGTACAACAGTTGGATATTGTATCTTTTGTTCGTAAAATTATGGATAATTTTGAGTCTGTGGCTGAAGAACATTATATTGACTTTTTGTTTCAAACGGAGAAAGAGGCACTTTATTTGTGGGTGGATATTGATAAATTTGAAAAGATCGTGTTCAATCTGCTTTCGAATGCTTTTAAATACACTCCAAACGGTAAAATGATTACTGTTTTTATTCAAGAAGATGAAAATTCAGTATCTGTAGGAGTACAGGATCAGGGGATTGGTATTGCAGAGAATAAACGTAAATCTCTGTTTATCCGTTTTGAGAATTTGGTAGACAAGAACCTCTTTAATCAGGCAAGTACAGGTATTGGACTCTCATTAGTCAAAGAATTGGTTGAGATGCATAAAGCTACTATTGCTGTTGATAGTCATTTGGGCGAAGGGAGTTGTTTTAGAGTAGATTTCCTAAAAGGAAAAGAACATTTTGATAAAACTGTCGAATTTATTTTAAATGACGGAGAAGTTCCAGTTCAAATGGATCGTATTGTAGATATTGCTAATTCTTCATTTCAGACGGAAATGGTACAGACTGATTCAGAGAAAGAAATATTTGATGATATATCAGTTACTGTGGAGAAAGAAGTGGGAGAGGGGGATTCAAAAGAACTTATGTTATTGGTTGAAGATAATCTGGAGTTACGTGTATTTTTACGTGGTATTTTCTCTTCCATATATCGTGTTGTTGAAGCTGCTAATGGAGTGGAAGGACTAAATAAAGCTTTAAAGTATTTACCGGATATTATCATTAGTGATGTGATGATGCCTGAAAAGGATGGCATTGAAATGACTCGTGAACTGCGAGCAGATATGACTACCAGTCATATTCCTATTATTCTTCTTACCGCAAAGACTACTATTGAAAGTAAATTAGAAGGATTGGAGTATGGTGCAGATGATTATATTACCAAGCCTTTTAGCGCTACTTATTTGCAGGCTCGTGTAGAGAATCTTTTGGTACAACGTAAAAAGCTGCAAAGTTTTTATAGAGATAGCTTGATGCATATCAATATTTCTGCATCTCAAGAAATTCCTGTATCTACTACTGATATGATGGCTGTGGAGGAGCGGCAGACAGAGCAAAAGACTGTTGTTCCTGAAATGTCTTCCAATGATCGAAAATTCATGGATAAGCTGGTAGAATTGATGGAGAAAAATATGGATAATGGCGAGCTGGTGGTAGATGATTTAGTTCGCGAATTGGCTGTTAGCCGTTCGGTATTTTTTAAGAAACTGAAAACGCTGACAGGGTTGGCACCTATTGAATTTATTAAGGAGATGCGTATAAAACGCGCTGCACAACTAATTGAGACAGGGGAGTTTAATATGACTCAAATTTCGTATATGGTAGGTATCAATGATCCTCGTTATTTCAGTAAATGTTTTAAGTCGCAAGTGGGAATGACACCTACAGAGTATCGAGAGAAAGTAGGTAAACAATAAAAAAACACCGATAAGAAACTTTCTTCTTATCGGTGTTTTTTCTATTTTTCAGGGAATAAGTGATTGACTAAACTATTCATATATACTTCCAGATTTGTATATTCCGGGTTTAACGTATATTTGACTCCGTCAGAAGAATCATTGGGATCAAGATTGTTTTTCTTCTCCCATTCATCAGGTATGCCATCTCCGTCTGTATCTATAGGAGAAGATGTTGATTTATATTCGGGCCATCCGCCTACATCAGATGGTTGGTCGATCATTCCATTAGTACTTCCATGAGAACCTTCGTATGTGTAAGTGCCCTTACTGGTTTCGCTAACAATACGTTGATCTATAATATCACGAGCGTAAGAAGCACCGGCAAGTAGCAGAACATCTTTATAAGCTTTTTTGGCAGGTTGTAAAGTTGTGTGTTCTGCAATATCAAAAGCCTTCTTAGAGAGTATGTCTTTTTCTGTTGCAAACTGTTCTTTTATAACCATTCCATAAGCATTGTCTCTATTTACCTTATAGAGTGCGTCTCTTTGTTTGTCTGTTAGTTTGGAACAGGTCGGATCCATATAATTTCCATTGAGGTAGAAAACTCCATGAACACCTGCTTCATTTTTATTTTTACCATCATCGGCATAAGCGGTAAATAAGCGTTTGAAAGTACCTTTAGTAGCACTGTATGGACCTGGTTTATAGTAATTATTGATGAAATTATAATACCCTCCTTCACCTGCATAAGCTCCGGCACTGCCATAGTTGTATATGACGTTATTGAATAATTCAACTTTTTCTTCTTCCGGTTTACCGGTATATCGGCTACCACAGAGACGAGGAGTACGATTGGTGTGATGAGCTAACAGATTATGATGGAAAGTAGCAGGCTGTCCTCCCCAAATACCTCCATAGCCATGTGCACCCTTTTCATGAATGGAATTAGCGAGACTTTCACTTATGATACACCATTGAAGAGTAAAATGGGAGTTACCATAGAAAGTGGCACATTCATCTGTACTCCAACTTAGAGAACAGTGGTCTATAATAATATTTTTATGTGATTGTGTGCCATTCATTGCATCATCTCCTTTTTTAGGGATGTCAGCTCCCATACGTGAACGGATAAAACGTACAATTACATTATCTGCCTGAATAGAGAATGTGTAGTTTTTCAAACAAATGCCATCACCGGGAGCTGTTTGCCCTGCAATGGTCACATCGCCATTGTTGATTTTTAAATTCTTTTGTAATTCAATAATTCCACTAATGGCAAATACAATCGTACGAGGTCCTTTTTGATTGATTGCCCATCGAAGAGTACCTATTGATCCGTCATCGGCTAATGAAGTGACTGTATATACCTTCCCTCCGGCTCCCCCAGTCGTGTATTTTCCGGCACCGTCGGCACCTGGAAAAGCTGGAACGGTAGAACGGTCAGGAGTAGGATATTCTTTTGATATATTGTTACTCTTACCGTTTTCTATGATATTTGTTGCAGATAGAAATGTTACTCTTGTCATGAAGACGATTGTAAATATTCCCCATATTATTAAATTTCTTTTGTACATAGCCTTTTGTTTTTATTGTATATGCTCATTTTCTCTTTATGTGGTATCTGTTTATGCCATAAAAGTACAAATTTATAATGAGTAAAATGAAACTCTATATTTGTTTTTCATGTACATCTTATTTTTAGGTCATACTGTCAAGTAGTCTCAAAAACCATAAAAAGAGAGAATTCTTTTTAAGAATCTCTCTTTTTATGAAACTACTTTTATAACTTTAGTTTGCAGAGTACCAACGAGGGTCTCCTGCTACGCCATTTGTTAATAAGCCTATGTTCTTGAAGTGGAAATCTCCTTCTGACGGATTATTCCATAACTCCGTAGGAGCCACTGTAATTGAAGTGACAGGTTTTTTGAAAGATGTAGAAATCATGGAGCAATAATAACTATTTGTTGTTGCTTTTAATTCATCTGTTCCACGTAAATATTTAACACTTCCACTAGAACCCGCTTGTGCAAAGATTACATTATCCCATTCTACTGAAGCATTTTTTTGTGTAGAGTCTATAATATATGCTCCAATTGCTGCTTCTGTTTTATAGATTGTAGTGTTTTTGAATTTTGCAGTTGCTGCTTTACTACTGTGGTTTATAATAAAAAGTGATTTAATGATATTATAGATTGTTGAGTTTTCTACAATGATATTTCCTACATAGGTAAAATCTGCTGCATTCTTATCATATACAGTAAGTACTGATTCTTTAATATTACTGATAATACAGTTGTTAAAACGGACAGTTCCGACTGTGCTTCCTGTACTAATAGGTTGCTTGTACTTTATTAAATTTCTATAATTGCTGATTTCACATCCATAGAAATATATTGTAGCAATGTTGGCTATACCATCGGTGGATTTATCTCCTTGGAAAAGAATATACTCAGAGTCATATCCATTAGCTTCACTACCTTTTATTTTGAGATTATGGAATTTGAATGTACCAATATTATTACCATCTTCTCTTGATGCGAAATGCATATTTGTTAGTATCATAGTAGGCTGCTCACCTCCATCTTCTCCCCAGAAAATGATGTTCTGCAAAGAGGGCGAAAGAAGGATTTCGTCTGTTGCATCAATAGTTTGTCCAGATGGAATAATAATAGCCAATTTCTGTATGTTACTAACATAGTCTTGTGGGTTCGCTAAAACATTCTGGAGAGTAATGGAACTGCTTAAAGTCACTTTACTATAATCATCAGGAATCTCTTCAACTTCTTCACCGGGTTCTCCATCTGTTGTGAAAGTACGACTTCCCCGGATAATATCCTCATTATATATAGTTATGGTATATGTGGTTCCTGCTTCTAATCCTGTAATAGTGTGAGAACCATTTTCAATTTCAGTATCATCAGTCAAACTGAAATTTTCTGTACTTCCATCAGGTTTACTTAGAACCAATTTGGTAACAGTGGCTCCTGCTTCCCATTTGACTGTAACATTAGTTTTTTGTATATCCCATTCTGATAAATCGGTAAATATCTGCTCTTCTAAAGTGCTGAAAGTAGATAATGTAATATCTGTGTTTCCATATGCCCACTTAGAATCATTTGCAGAAGATGATTTAGCTTTAATACGGTAGTAATATTTAGTCGAACTATCCAAACCTGTAAGTATATAATTAGCGGATGTAATAGATTTATCTTCTCCTAAAATAGTTCCACTAATTGTTTCTTCGTCAGTAAATACTTCTTTACTTAATTCTATAATGTAATATTCAGCTTTAGGAATAGCTGTCCATGAGAACTCGGCAGAAAATACACTAGGAGTTACTGTGATACTCGAAGTGCGAAGTAGCCGATTATAATTATTGTCTACTTCCCAGTCATTAACGTCATTGCAAGACGTGAATGTAGTCAGGAGCATAATAACTCCAGACAATATGGCGTATGTAATTTTTGTTAGTTTCATATTTTTATAGTATTAAAATCCATATGAATTTTGAATATAACCTCTGGAATCAGATACAGTGGTAGCTCCAATTGGGAACAAGTGTCTGTTTTTTATAGCAGAATTTAATCCGGAACTTATATTCTCTAAATAGTTTAGATTTTTTTCTGATTTGTCTCCCCACCAGCTGACAGCTTTATAATCTTTTGTGTTTTCAGGCTCGTCATACCAGCAAATTGTTGACATATCTATTTTATGTTTATCTTTTTCTTGCATTTTATAATACAGAATTGAAGGCGCACTCATATTGCGGTAATCCTCTTTAGCAGCCTCAATCTTTTCTGCTAATTTACCCCAACGTATCAAATCGAATTTACGAATAGCTTCACCTGCAAATTCCCAAGCACGTTCCTGCATTAATGTTTCAAAGAAGCCATTAGCAGCGATCATATCATCGATTTGTGCATCTGCGATGGTTTGAATTTCGGATTCTGATTTTCCTGCTTCGCTGATGGAACGACGGTGAACGCGTTTCAAAGCTTCTGTCGGGGATAAATTGGCAATACCATGTGCTGTTGAAGTCGCATCATTATTCAGCATAAATAAAGATTCTGCATACATCAATAATATATCTGGATAGCGCATCACAATCCAATTAATTCCATAACCGATTTTTTCACTTGAATTACGTACAGCATTTAACCATTCGTCGTTCATTTTTCGTGGATCCCATTTTCCAATAAAGATAGAGAATGGATTGTTGGCGCTCATGTTGGCTGTTCCTTTGGTAGGTTCGTCTTTATAAAAAGTTTCCAATACTTGACCATCATTGTCTTCCACTAATTGGTAGGGAGCACAAGTGATGTCACGGCGTAAGTCATTTGTTTTAAAACTCATAAAGAATGGAGCTGTCAGATTTACTTTACCGGATGAATTTCCTTTCGTACCATAATAGGATGTTTTTCCATTAATACGTATTCCGGCTGTATAGCCCATTTCACCTGATTTATTTAACCCGTGAGCTATTTCAAACATGTTTTCATAATAGCTCTGATCCAATGTGCGTTGGTTGATCAAATACCATTCATTTTCAATGGAAGGATTTAACTTGTAGGTTCCATTATTAATGACTGCTGCCGTGTGGGTTGCAGCTAATTGATAAAGCTCATTACGCTTCGTACTTCCCGGACGCATTGTCGGATAAGTTGGATCATTGTAGGTCGGTTGTAATTCATATCCGTCTTTTTGTGATTCACGAATAGAATATCCGGCATATGTTAGAGCTATCCGTGCTAATAGACCATGAGCAAATCCTAATGTGACATGTTCTGTGGTGTATCCTGAACCAGCCCATGGCAACTCTTCATCCTCTGTAATTTGTTTTAAATCACTAATTAACCGTTCATAAATTATATCACGATCTGTTTTTTCCAAATATACATTTGAACCATCTACTTTGGTGGTTTCAATATTCATTGGAACATCGCCATAAATACGAATTAAATCTAAATAAGCCATAGCACGTAGAACGATTGCTTCAGCACGGTAAGTTTTCATCTTGGCTATATCAGAAGCTGTTCCTTCTTTTAAAACAGGACTATTTTCTACTCCTTCAATAACGACATTGGCATCTTCTATTAAAGTGTACATTATTGTCCAATTCTGATTTAGTTTACTCCATTGGGTTGTAGGATTGTAGTTGCAAATACCACGTTCATTTGCAGCAACAGAGTTTCCCGTACCAGTTTCATCCAATCCATCGACTAACTCAATATCACTGTTAGTGGAAAAGTTTAAAGGAATGACGCAACCATAGGCATTACCTTGTGTAAGGTCTGCGTATACCTTATTTAATGCCCGGTTGGCATTATCAACGGATTCAAAGACTTCAGACGTTTTCATCTCTGAAGGAGAAGATTGATCTAAGAAGTCGGAGCAGGAAGTTGTGAATGTTATAACTCCTAAGCTTAATACAAGTGATTTTATAATATTTTTCATATTTTCTGCTTTTGTAGGTTTAGAATGTTACGTTAATACCTCCAACAAAGGAGCGACTGCGAGGATAAGCGGCATAATCGATACCTGGAGTCATTGGAGTACTTGTACAACAGTCTACTTCCGGATCTACACCACTATATTTGGTGAAACAATATAAGTTGTATCCTGTGACATAGATGCGTACGTTCTGTATTTTAGCTTTGTTTACCCATACTTTAGGCAGGGTATAACCTAATGTAACATTATTGATACGAAGGAATGAACCATTTTCTACAGCTTGGTCAATTAATGGCATAGAAGTTACACTTCCTGGATTCCATAGTGTTTTTCCTGCATTTAGTTCACCAAAACGAGCTAAAATAGCTTCTTCCCCACCTGCTTTATAAAGTGCTTTTAATGTACTTGAGTTTAACAGACTTTCTCCGCTGGAAGGATCAATCCAGGTATAACGTTTGCTTTGGCTGAAGTCGCTGTTAACATTCCATCCTTTTGATGAGCCGCTGTAGAAGCTGGAACGTAACCAAGTTGCATTGATAATCTTGTTACCTAAGGAATAATTAAAGAATGCAGAAAAATCAAATCCTTTGAAACGCGCATTCAGACCAAAACCTCCTTGAATAGGTGCAACAGTGTTGCCTAAGCGCACTTTTTTGAATTCTCCATTCTCATCAGCTTTCAATTTTAGAGAACCTGGATAAATTTTACCTCCAAGTAATGAACTACAATCTGCTACTCCTTCTTTGAGTGCATATTTGCCGTTAGAGTCAAATGTGAAATCATTGGCAGTATAGATTCCATCTGTTTGATAGCCATATACTTCTCCTAAACGACCTCCTTTTTCCAGATAAAAGTCTTCAGTTCCTGCTACTGCAGTACCGTCCCATTTACTGCTCACCCAATAGTTTCCACCGTTTAACTTGTCGATGCGGGCACGATTATAGGAAATATTAAAATTGAAATTCAAACCGAAATCTTTATTATCAATCAATACAGCGTCTAATTGAAGTTCGATACCTTTATTGGAAGTTTGTCCCATATTTTGATATTGATAAGAATATCCACTATTTCCAGGTATGGTCGTTTTCATAAGCAAGTCTTTCGTTGTATTCCAATAAGCATCGATAGAACCGGATAATCGATTATTCCAGAAACCGAAGTCAATACCAATGTTGCGTGATATGGTTGTTTCCCATTTTAAACCGGGATTGGCTAAAGTATTATCCGTCTGCAAGATAACGGCAGATTCTTCGTCGAAGTATATACTTTGATCACTGGTTCCTGCAATAGAATAAGACTGATACATGGAACCACTAGGAATACGATTGTTTCCTGATGCACCATAACTCAAACGAAACTTCAAGTTCGATAACCATTCTCTTGTATTCTGCATGAATGCTTCATCACTCATGCGCCATGCAAATGCTGCTGATGGGAAATAACCCCAACGATTACCCTTAGCGAATTTACTGGAACCATCGGCACGCATCGTTACCGTGAAAAGGTACTTATCCATCAGTGTATAGTTAGCACGACCAAAGAATGATACTAGGTTATCTTTGATTCCAATACTACTACTTGTAGGAAGCGCTGTTCCCCCTGCCATATTTGCCAAGATCTCATTGGCTGTTGCATTGTGACTGAAATTTACAGAAGTAGTATAAGTTTTATTGGTTTGGCTACTTGTTGCTTCCTGACCTATTAATACATTGAAGCGGTCACGTCCATTGAATAATTTTTTGTTGTCGTAAGTGATAGTATTGGCATTTCTCCAGTTCTTACTGTTTTCATTAGTCAGATAAGCTTGTGGATTACCTGCATATCCGAATTTGGAATTGATAGTAGCTTTATATTCCCACACTTGATCGGTGTTGTTGTATCTCCATCCATATCCAAATTCACTACGGAATGTCCAGTTTTTAAATGGTTTCCAGTTAACACCTGCATTATAGTTTTGAGAAAAACGCCGTTGTTGTTTGTAAGTCGCATCTGTTACTTCTGTAGGATTATAACGTGCGTTATTGGCATTTTCATCATCTGTATCTTCTGTCAATGGATTAAGAGGAGCGAAGATTACAGAGCGTGAAACTGCAGAGTATGATTTACTGCTAGAGTTTGTATCGGCACCACCACTCAAGCCGTCTATCTTTTGATAAATAAGACGAGCATTGAAGTCAATACTCAACCATTTGTTAATTTCGGAACTCAATTTGGCATTAATGTTGTTTTTTGAGAAGCCGGAATTACGCATAATACTTTTTTCATCATTGCGGACATAGCTAATGTTATATTTAGTTTGTTTGGTACCTCCGCTAATGCTTAAATTATATTGCTGTTGGTTACCTGTACGTCCGAATAATTGATCTTGATAGTTATTACCTTCTATCGATTTGTATATTTCCAAATCATCATAGTAGCCATAGCGGCTTGCACTTTGATCCAATTCATATTGGTATAGTACGAATTCATATGGATCAAGTACACCAACTTCGCTTACAACTTTACGAAAACCGAAAGAAGCACCGAAATTGACTTCTGTCTTACCCTCTTTACCGGATTTGGTTGTGATGATGATGACACCATTAGCACCACGTGCACCATAGATTGCTGTGGAAGAAGCATCTTTTAAGACATCGACAGATTCTATATCGGTCGGAGCGATGTCTGATATACTGGAAACAGGAAAACCGTCTACAATATAAAGAGGTGAGTTGTCTTGTGAAAGCGAACCACCCCCACGTACACGAATCTTTACGTCTGCATCAGGAGAACCTTCGGCGGTACTAATAGATACACCGGCCATTTTTCCTTGTAATGCTTCTGTTGCACTGGATACCGGTATAGATTCCAGTTGCTTGGCACTAACAGAGGAAACAGAACCTGTTAGATCTTTCTTAGCTACTGTACCATAGCCAATAACTACGACTTCGTCTAAAGCCTTAGAGTCATCTGTCATGGTTACATTAATTATTTTCTTTCCTTGCACGGCAATCTCCTGTGTTTTCATTCCGATGTATGAAATAACAAGAGTCTTTTTTCCGTCAATTTTAATAGAGAAGTTACCATCCAAATCGGTAATTGTTCCGTTGGTGGTATTACCTTTTTCTACAACAGAGGCTCCGATGATAGGTTCTCCGCTGGTGTCTTTTACATTACCTTTCACGGTAATAGTCTGCGCTGATACACTGAACGATATAGCTGCAAATAGCATAAGCAGCAATGAGCGCATGTTTTTCACTTTGTTAGACATTCTTTGCATGTTTATAATTAATGGTTATTGTTTGATGATCTGGTTAATATATGATGTTTCATCGCTACAAAGGTATGAGAATATAAAATTGATGGTGTGCAATATTTGTTTTTCACCTCGTATTTTTTGTTATTTATCTGTTTTAAAGATACTATTGTCCGCCTCATTAATAATATGTGGAATTTTTGTTTCGGATTATCCATTATAAAAACAGAAATTGAACATCTGTATTTCTTTTCCTTCATACTTTTGTTCCAATTAATCTAATAATGTATGAAAATGAATATTATTTTGCGAAAATGGCACTTGCTTTTTCTCTTATCTGTACTGATAGCATGTGCTGATGAAGCCAGTTCCGAAGAAGTGGGAAGTCCGGAAGAAATGCTGGAGGAGGTTCCGGCCTTTCCTGGTGCTGAAGGACATGGACGTTATACAACAGGTGGACGTGGTGGTATAGTATATGTGGTAACCTCATTAGAAGACAATACACAGAAAGGAACCTTACGCTATGCTATTGAAAAGATGAGTGGTCCGCGTACAATCGTTTTTCAGAAGTCGGGAACTATTCATTTAAATAGTAATTTGAGGATTAAAAATGGTGATTTAACAATTGCAGGGCAAACAGCTCCGGGAGATGGTGTGTGCTTAGCTGGTTATCCTACTTTTGTAGAAGCTGATAATGTGATAGTACGTTTCCTTCGTTTTCGTATGGGAAATAAAGAGGATGTGAGTGCAGATGGAGCTGATGCATTTGGAGGCCGGTTTCACAAAAACATAATTATTGATCATTGTTCTATGAGCTGGTGTACGGATGAATGTGTTTCTTTTTATCAAAACGAAAATTTTACTTTACAATGGTGTTTGATATCTGAAAGCTTACGTTTGGGCGGTCATACAAAAGGACCTCATGGTTACGGAGGAATTTGGGGAGGAATGAAAGCTTCTTTTCATCACAATTTACTTGCTCATCATGATAGTCGTAATCCTCGTTTAGGACCTGGGGAGAATTCTACTAAAGAGAATGAAATTGTGGATATGCGTAACAACGTTATCTATAATTGGTGTGGAAATTCTTGTTATGGTGGAGAGGCTATGCATGTAAATATTGTGAATAACTATTATAAACCCGGCCCTGCAACTCCTAAAGGAACAACCAAACGTGGACGTATCATTGCTATCGATAAAAAAGTAAGTGATTCGGATAAAAAAACGTATCCGAATATATTTGATATATGGGGTGATTTCTTTATTGAAGGTAATGTGGTTGATGATGGAAAAATAAATGGAACTGAAGATTATGAACGTTGTGTGAAAGCCACTAATCATAATTGGGAATATGGAGTTTATAATCAAATCGACAAGAAATATGGTACGTTAGATGATAATACAAAGAAGACACTAAAGCGTACTGTTCCTGTTGAGACAAATGTGGTGACCACTCATGATGCCCGTATCGCTTTTGAACGCGTAATGGATTATGTCGGGTGTTCTTTGCAACGTGATGATCTGGATAAACGCATTATTGAAGAAACTCGTAATGGAACTGCCAAATATGCAGGTCTAAATGAGCATAACGGTGAAGGAGGCACTTGGAAAAGTGAGAATTATCCTAAACCGGGAATTATTGATAGTCAGGATGATATTATTCCGGATGGAGCATCTACTGCTTGGCCTGAACTGAAGCAAGGACCTGCCTGGGTTGATTCTGACGGTGATGGTATACCAGATACTTGGGAACGAGAAAATGGATTGGATTCTAAAGATGCTTCTGATGGAAACAATAAAACCTTAGATAAGAACGCCGGATATACGAATTTAGAAATGTATATGAATAGCTTGGTACAGGATATTATTGAAAAACAGAATAAAGGAGGAATATTGTAGCTTATATTTGTACTTTTATTGAACGTAATGATTATTAATGTACGAAACATATAACAATAACCATGAAAACAAAGTATTTTTTATTATTGTGTCTATTATTGAATCAACTGTTTTTATTGGGGCAGAATCCTGTGCCGGTGAAACCTCGGGTTTTAATTAGTACAGACATTGGTGGAACAGATGCTGATGATAATCAATCAATGGCACATTTACTGATGTATAGTGATTATTTTAATTTGGAAGGTCTGGTATCCTCTCCTTCATTTGGCGATGGATCTAAGGATGAGATTTTAAGAATGATTTCATTGTATGAGAAGGATTATCCCAAGTTGAAGAAGCATAACAAAAATCTCCAAACGCCTGATGCCTTGCGAAAATTGTGTAAGCAGGGGAGAAGAGGAAATGCTCCTTTTAAAGGGTACGAACAAGCTACGGAAGGTTCTGATTGGATTATTAAATGTGCAAGGAAGAGTAGTACTCAACCCCTTTGGGTATTGGTCTGGGGAGGACTTGAAGACTTGGCTCAAGCTTTGCACGACGCACCTGATATTCAGGAAAAGATTAAAGTTTATTGGATTGGAGGCCCCAATAAAAAATGGTGTGTAAACAGTTACACATATATAGCACAGAATTTTCCGAATCTTTGGATAATTGAGAATAATGCTTCCTATCGTGGTTTTATTGGTAATAATAAGAAAGTTGATAAATTTAACAACCTTTATTATAATGAATGTATCAAAGATGCTGGTTATTTGGGGAGAGATTTCAAAAACTATTATGATGGAAATGTAAAAATGGGAGATACTCCATCTTTATTATATATGATGGATGGAAATCCTGATGATCCTTATAAAGAAAGTTGGGGAGGAAGTTTTGAGCGATTGTATGAGAGCCCCCGTACCATTTTTGCAAGAAACACAACGGTATTGGATACAATTCCAGTATATTCTGTTATTGAATTCCAGTTTAAAGGACCTCAAATCAATGAAGCTCCGGATGCTTCTTGTTTTACATTCTCTATTGATAAACAAGATTGACCGGGTTTCTATCTTGGTGAGGGAGTATATGGGGTACGGTATGTACCCAAGGCACCTGCTGTGTTGAAATATTTGATTACTTCTAATATTCAGGAACTTAATGGGAAAACTGGAGCTTTTGTTGTCAGTGGAATGTGGCCGGGGACTATTTCTAGGAATAACTATAAATTAGGAAGTAATTGGTTTACAGATAAAACAGATACTGAACTTTTTGAAGGTGTATGGCAAGGCTATAAGACTGTTGAAAAATGGAGAAATAAAGTCCTCTTGGATTGGGAGAGTAGATGGAATTGGTTGAAGTAATTGTTACTTTAGATAAGGTAATCTTAAAGTATAGTGGTGTATCATAAGGGCAATTTGAGTATTATTTACGTAGAATTAGAAAGAAGTAACTAATGAAGAGAAAGAACAGTAATTGGAGATTAAAAATAATCATGTGTTTACTACTATCATATGGCATTGGAAACTTGTATGCAAAGGAGAAGATGTATATACGTATGGCAGATTCTGAAATGAAACGTTTTCTGGAAGCATGGCAGATAGATTGGGCAAAGCGCTCCACTTTTGGTTATTGTCATGGAGTGGTAACTCTTGCTATGCTTCAAGTATGGCAAAAAACGCATGATGAAAAATATTATGATTATGTAGCTCAATATGCTGATATGATGGTAGATGAAAATGGGCATATATTGAATTATGATTACGTAAATGGGAAGCATAATCTTGATATGGTTAATACGGGTAAAATTCTTTTCATAGTTTATGAACGTTCCAAGAATCCAAAGTATATGAAAGCTATGGATATGCTTTTTCATTTTATGATGAAGCATCCTCGTAATTCTTTGGGCGGTTTTTGGCATAAAGAAGTTTATCCATGGCAAATGTGGCTTGATGGATTATATATGGCTTCTCCTTATCTGGCACAATATGCTGTTGTTAATAATCAACCAGAACTAATGGATGATGTGATTAAACAGTTTATGATTGTTAGAGAATATATGTATGATCCGGTTACAGGACTCTATTTTCATGCTTGGGATGAAAAAAAAGAACAAAAATGGTGTGACTCAAAGACTGGATTATCGCATCAATTTTGGGGGCGCAGTGTTGGATGGTGGTATATGGCATTGGTAGATGTTCTTGATTTTGTACCGGAGAATCATCCTAATCGTCAGGCATTAATTGATATGGTTAATGGACTTACGAAAGCTATACCTAACTTTCAACATGAGGGACTTTGGTATCAAATTCTTAATTTGGAAGATAGAGAAGGAAATTATCAGGAGGCAAGTGTATCTTCTATGTTTATGTATGCTGTAGCAAAAGCTGTAAATAAGGGATATATCGATCAGAAGTATAAGAAAATAGCTAGAGATGCATATAAGGGGCTAATGAATAAACTTATTAGAATAGATCAGGATGGTACAGTTAATATTACTCAGTGCTGTATGGTTGCCGGACTTGGTGGGAAATCTCATAGGGATGGCAGTTTTGAATATTATATAAGTGAACCTATTCGCGAAAATGACCCTAAGGCCACTGGTCCTTTTATTATGGGATGCATAGAATTGAATAAGTAGGGAGGAGAAATAAGCTTATATCTGTGCTAATGATTTCTATTCATATATTGTACAAATACTAGTCGTATTCACCGGTTTTTATCCGGCATTCATCGGAATTTATACCGTAAATCAACTGAAAAGCCTGTGGAAGCATAGGGAAATGATGTATCTTTGAACCATTAATCAATTAATAATAGAAACAATGGAAGAGAAACAAAATTTTCCCCGTGCTACAGGCTTTTCCGGTAAAATACTGATAGCTTTGCTTTTTATCCTTTCCGGGATTCTACTGTTTGCCCGTAATATGGGATGGATAACTTCAGAAGTATTTGATTTGATCGTATCCTGGCATTCACTCCTTATATTATTAGGTATATATGCAATGATTCGCCGCCATTTCATCGGTGGAATCATCCTTTTTCTGGCGGGTGTTTATTTTCTGATAGGAGGACTTTCCTGGTTACCGGAAAATTCACAGGCAATGGTGTGGCCCCTCGCTCTGATAATAGCAGGTGTTTTATTTATCTTCAAACCCGGCAGAAATAAGAGGGCGCAATGGGCTCGTCAGCATACAATGGAACATCGTCGGCAATGGATGAAGATGCATCAGGGTAGACCCGGCATGAACTTTGAGAGTGAGCAACAACAATCGGAATCAGTAGATGGCTTTTTGCGTTCGGAGAATGTCTGGGGAGCTGCACGTCACGTAGTACTTGATGAGTTGTTTAAAGGAGCCATGATTCGTACCTCTTTCGGGGGGACGACTATTGATCTTCGCCATACCCATATTGCACCGGGAGAAACCTATATTGATTTGGATTGCAGTTGGGGAGGAGTCGAGATTTATGTCCCGTCGGATTGGACAGTCGTCTTCAAATGCAATGCTTTCTTTGGAGGATGTGATGACAAACGCTGGCAAAATGGGAATGTAAACAAGGAGAATATATTGGTCATTCGTGGAACGCTTTCTTTCGGAGGCTTGGAAGTTAAAGACTAGCGTATGAAACCACATCCGATAATAGATTATCCATTCCGCTGGATTCCGATGCTGGTGCTGGCGTTTATTCTGGTTGCGACACAGGTGGCTTTAGTCTGTGGATATACCGGAAACGACTATCTTCCTGCTCTGGTAGATGGAGTGGCAACAATTGGTTGGCTGGCAGCCATAGCCTATTTGGCCTGGTTTGTGGTCGGTCTTGTTTCGTTGTTCCAGACGGATATAATCATGATAATCGTTGGAAGCCTGTTATGGCTGGCGGGTAGTTTTATGATCTGTGATATCATGGTGAGGATTGTAGGCATATCCTATATTCCTTTTGCGCAGACCATACCTTTCCGGTTATTGTTCGGACTGCCAACCTTGATTGCCATTACTTTATGGTATCGCCTGATTGTAACTAAAGAAGAAGTACAGAATCAGGAACTGGATAAAGAATTGGCTGCACATCAGCTAACTGTGACCGAACAACAAGGAGAACCACAGACAGAATTAATAGATCGCATTACGGTGAAAGACGGTTCCCGCATTCATCTGGTAAAGACAGACGAACTGATCTACATACAAGCCTGTGGAGATTATGTAATGTTGATAACCCCTACCGGAGAATATCTGAAAGAACAAACTATGAAATATTTTGAGACCCATCTGTCTCCTGATACTTTTGTGCGTGTGCATCGTTCTACGATTGTCAACGTAACACAAATTTCGCGGGTCGAGCTTTTTGGAAAAGAAACTTATCAGTTGTTATTGAAGACTGGCGTGAAACTTAAAGTAAGTCTTTCCGGTTACCGGTTATTAAAAGAGCGGCTGGGGATCTAAAATTTGTTCAATCTTATCATAAAAACTGATTTTTCCCCCATATCGGTCAAAAAATGAATGTCAGAATGAAAAGCTTCCACTACTTTTGTTTCCATCATCTAATAATGTGAATAAGGAAATGAAAAGAAAATTAGTTTATGTTTGTCTGCTGGCAATGGTTGCGGGAGGAATGATGTCCTTTTCCTATGACATACCCGAAAAACAGGAGACAGGCGGCCGGGAAGATCGAGTGATCTCTTTTCCCGGAGCTGAAGGACACGGTAGATACACGACAGGCGGCCGTGGTGGTAAAGTGTATCATGTGACTTCTTTGGAAGACGATGGTTCGCAGGGGACTTTACGTTGGGCTTTGAAACAAAATGGACCTAAAACGATTGTCTTTGATGTGGCAGGTACGATTCATCTGAAATCGGAATTACGAACAGGGAAAGATCATCTCACCATTGCAGGACAGACTTCTCCCGGAGGAATCTGTCTGGCTGATTATGGCTTTTCTATTAATTCTAATAATGTAATTATCCGTTTTCTTCGTTTCCGCCCCGGAGAAGCCAGTGGGAAAGAACCCGATGGGTTGGGCGGCTGTGATAAGAAAGATATTATGGTAGACCATTGCTCTGTCAGTTGGAGTGTAGATGAATGTCTTTCCGTTTATGGTATGGAAAACTCTACGGTACAATGGTGTATTGGCTCTGAAGCATTAAGAAAAGCGACTCATGTAAAAGGGGCACATGGATATGGAGGCAATTGGGGAGGACATAAAGCTTCTTATCACCATAACCTGATCGCTCACTGTGAGAGTCGCGTGCCTCGTCTGGGCCCTCGTCCTTCTACATTAGCTCTTGGCGAATGTGTTGATATCCGGAATAATGTTTTCTACAACTGGGCTGGAAACGGCTGCTATGGCGGGGAAGATCAGCATGTCAATATCGTCAATAACTATTATAAACCGGGACCGGCAACAAAACAGGCTTCCAAACAGGTGCAATATCGTATTGCCAAAGTCGGAGTTTATCCGCAAGCTTATGTTTACGTTGATGGAGAACCCAAAAAGAACTTAGCTTTTCAACCTTACCTGCAGAAATGGGGAACTTTCTATATTGATGGAAATAAGATAGAAGGTAACAACAAAGTTACTGCCGATAACTGGACGGACGGAGTCTATGCCCAGTTGAAGAATGATGAAAAAGTAGATTTCCTCTGGACAGAAGATGCCAAAGAATCTATCCGTCTGAAAGAACCTCTTGATTTTGGAGTAATCACTACTTATTCGGCTGACAAGGCTTATGAACAGGTGATGAACTATGTAGGTTGCTGTAATTATCGTGATGAAGTAGACAAACGTATCATTTCCGACACCCGGAAAGGAACGGCAACTTTCACCGGAGAAAGAAATAAACCCGGATTTATCAATAGCCCCAAAGACACAGGCGATTCTCCCTGGCCGGAATTATCAATAGCAGGTCTTTCGGCACCGGTAGATTCGGACGGTGATGGCATACCTGATGAGTGGGAAATAAAAAACGGACTTGATCGGAATAATCCCGTAGATGGAAATACAAAAACGAAAGATCCGAATGGACAATATACGAATCTTGAGGTATATTTGAATAGTTTGGTGCAACATATAGTCGATGCACAGAACAAATAGGTAATCAGCAATTCCCCGTTCAATGCGGAGAATTTAGATGATATGCCCTTCAGGTGTTTTATGATAACATTTGAAGGGCATATCTTTTTTGTGCATGGCTATACCAGAGGGGCACTTTTTTACCCCAGTCCGTTTTTTACTCCTTTTCTACTAAATCTTACTCTATCTTCTCTTGCTTAATCCTCAATTTTGCACTGGTGAAAGAACAAAAAAATCACTCTAGCGAAAAACATCATTAATGTACAATGAAAATCTAAACAAATGAGAAACATGAAGCCAGCACTTATAATAGCCAATCCTCCTTAGGCTTGAATCCGCCTTTTAAAGAAAAAGGGCATAGAATTTTTATTCTTTTAATAATTGTATATCTTTAAATTATATATAAACTAATATTTATGAAACATCTAGCAAGTTTATTTCTTCTGTCATTTCTGCTTTGCTGTTCTTGTTCACAGCAAATGGATGATGAATGGAAACCGAATGAACAACTTCCCAATGTGCCCGAAACCCACCCGGTTGGCGTTTCTTTCAGTAGGGCTAGTCTTGAAACTTTTGCTGAACATGGAATTACAGAGGTCGGTGTTTATGTCTACCTGCAAGATTCCATGGTATATGGAAAAAATCTCCCTTTAAATAATGGAGATTTAAAAGTCGACCTTCCTTTAGGAGAAAATCTGCAAACCTTCATCGTGGCAAATGCCGATCATCTGGTGGATACAGATAGTCTTTCCAAAGTGGTAGTTTATCAGGATGCTCATATTCAAAAGCCGGTTTATATTTCGGATGTCGTAGGCTTTACTTCAGATAACTCGGTCAGTTCGCTCAACGTAGAATTGAAACGTTTAGTCGGGCAAGCAGTGTTCCAGCCGAAAGAGACGGAGGAGGAATTGAGTGCTATCACTCGTTTTGACCAGTTGAATGTCACTTTTACAAATGTGGCAATAGGCTATAAAGTAAAGAGTAAAGAATGTATTACAGAAAATGTGACCATTTCCACTAATCTTTCTACCGGCTTTGGAGCTTCGGTTTATTCATTTCCCACAGTGAATGGAGATTCCAGAACATCTATAGATGTGGTATATCTGAAAGGAGGCGAGGAGGTGAATCGCATCATCAGCCCTCTTGATACCGGTATAGGCTTTGAGTCTTCCAAGCGTTCTACCGTACATATGAAAATTATGGATGAGAATTACTTGGACGAGCCGTGGCCTTCGGTACGCACAGTCATGTATAAGAGTACATCCACTCAACCGTTTACAATAGAAGTTTCAGAATTTTAAAACAGGAGTTATATGAGAAATATATTCTATTCACTGACGGGAATAATGCTCCTGTTGGGAATAACAGCTTGTTCGGAAGAAGAACGATATGCCACTTCGGTAGTAAAAGAGATACAACTGTTTCTGGATGACGAACCGTGGGCGGTGAACACAGGTGCCTCTAACAAACCCCTGTTTATCTATACAGCCGATGGTGAGTATGTAGCCAACTATTCGTCGCTTTATCGCTTTCAGTTGCCCAATGGGAGTTATAACATTATTTCTACCACACAATCCGATTCTATTCCCAGTCCGAAGAATCTGAATGATATTGTGATACATCAGGATCCGACGGCTAAAACAAAATATGCCATTTCGGCACCGGTGACGTATAAATCCCCGTTCGACGAACCGCTTAGTGTGCGTATGTACAATCGTACAGGTGTGCTTCGTCTGAAGTCTACCGATCGTAAATCGGATAAAAGCTACTCGAAATTACGCGCAGTCGTTTCTTCACCAATATCAGGATATAAACTATCGGATGCTACTTTTGTAAAAGCTCCGACAGATGTGCAACGCGAGAAAGAGACAACAACCGGTGGAGTGAACTACACCGATGACTTTGTATTGTTTCAAACGCAAAGCGAAGGCGGAACAGTATCCGTGCGTATCGACTATCTGGATAAGAATAATACGGTAGTCCAATCTAAAGCTATCGATGGCACATTCCCCATCTTGCCTGATGATACGGTACAAGTGGCGTTTGCACTGAACAACGTAGATGAACCGATCATACAAGATTACACTGTAACAATTGCTTCGGAAGGATGGAACGAAGAAGATATCAATCCGGAAGCTCCGATGAGAATTCCTGACGGATACAGATATGTAAGTCCGGAAGAGAACCTTGAATCAATCTGTAAATCAATGCTGGCGGATGCTTCTGTAAATGAGGTGAAACTTTTCCTGAAAGCGGGTGCTACCTATAAATTAGGTACACAGACCGAAATACCGAAAGCTCTCTACATCATGGGACAGGCACCGGGTGATGGTGAAGAATTGGCATTTATGGAAATGGGCAACATGAGTATCAACTGTCCTGATGCCATTATTGAAGCCTTCCACTTCGAGAATCTGAAAATAAAGGTGACAACTTCCGATTTCTTTAAGTTTAAAAACCAAGCTTTCCATGTATCTACTATCTCTTGGAAGAACTGTGAAATCAGCGATTTGGTACGTACAATGTGGTATCAGGAAGTAGATGCTGCACAGAAACAGATTGCCGATCATATTGTGATTGAGAATTGTCGTTTCTTAGGTTTGAATTCCGGTGGAAGTGGCCTGTTCGGTCTTTCTACCAAGCAGGACGCGCCGGTACACAACTTTGTGTTCAAGAACTCTACGTTCCATGCCAACAATCTGACAAGAGCTTTGATAACCGGTTTGGGCAGTATGACAGGCAAATTGGATGTGACAATAGAGAATTGTACATTTGTGAGTATGGCTCCTGCTGCAATGACCTTCTTCGACTTAAATCCGAAGAATACCTCTTCATTCCACTTAGTTGTCCGTAATAATCTCTTTAGTGGTGTTTGTGAAGTCGGACAGGGAACTTGGTTCACTACAAGAAACGTCACAAGCAAGACTTTCGAGAATAACTATCGCACCAATGGCTTTGTAGTGGCTAACTGGGGAGTTGATACTGCTGAAATACCGGTAGAAACAGCTCTCCCTATGGAAACACTCTTCAAAGATGTGGCTGGTAGAGATTTCACTATTACCGATAAAAACTCCGAAGTATATACAAATGGAATTGGTGATCCGCATTGGATTAAATAATCAATAGAGTATTAACAATATAAAGATATAAAACATGAGATATTTTCTATTCATATTATTGGTAGGATTGTTGAGCGCATGTAGTTCGGACGACGAATCTAATGCGGGTGCAACAGCTGCCAAACTGGAAGTGTCGAAGAATGAGGTGAAGTTGAGTAACGTAGACGGTTCGTTTACAATCAACGTAACGGCTACCTCTACATGGACTGCCGAAGTGACCTCGACAGGCGACTGGTTGACTATATCAAAAAGCTCCGGAGAGGGGAATGGTGATCTCCGTTTGTTTTTTACCGAGAATACAGACGGTCCCAAGCGCACCGGAACAGTAAAAGTATCAATGTCGGGTGCAGGCTCGACATTGGAACAAGAGATTAGCGTAGAGCAACTGGGGGCCGATCCCGATATTTTGTTTGATTATTCATCAGACCCTTTGTCATTCCGGGGAGGTACATTCACCTGCAAAGTAGTGGCAAATGTGGAATGGGAACTGGAGATAGCAGCAGAGTACGACTGGATCAAGTTGAAGGAAGCAACTCCCAGAACCCGCAGTTTTGTGACGGATGAAGTAACATTTGCCGTAGATGCAAATGCAAACAAAACCAGAACAGCCGTCCTGATATTCAAATCCGTAGGAGATTATACATTGCAGCGTGTCCTGAAAGTGACACAAGACGGTGTAAGCGGTGAGGTGACGATAGAACAGGATGAGTATATCATTCCTTATAAATGTCCTAAACTGGTTATCTCGGCTCCGCAAGGAGAAAACCCGGTAGATTACGATGCTGTAATATCCGAGAGTTGGATTACGCAGGATAAGAAAAACTCTACTGCCAATGAAGTCGTATTGAATATCGAAAATAATGAAACAGTCTTTCCACGTACAGCAACGGTAGAGATGTTGGATAAAGTAATTACCATCTTCCAATATGGTAAACCCGATACAAGCATCGGTGACGATCATTCTACTTCTATACTCGCTTTCCCGGGTGCCGAAGGTGGCGGTCGTTTTACTACCGGTGGTCGTGGCGGCGAAATCTATCGTGTGACCACGCTGGCAGATTATAACAAAAACGAAACTCCTATTGAGGGCAGTTTGCGATACGGAATTGAAAAGTCCAATCAACCGCGTACCATCATCTTTGATGTATCCGGTATCATCGAATTGAAAAGAGGATTGTATCTGAATGAATTTCCTAATTTGAGTATCATCGGTCAGACTGCACCGGGTGACGGTATCACACTGAAGAATTACAACTTCACCTTTAATCTTTCTAAAGACCCGGCTATAGGTGCAGGCTCCAGCCTGAATGCTATTGTTCGTTTCTTGCGTTGCCGTCCGGGCGATCAGTTTGCCGATTATGGAGAAGATGCTATTGGCGGACGTTATTTCAAAGATGCCATTATCGATCACATTACAGCCGGATGGAGCGTGGATGAGACACTGACTTTCTATGGCGTACAGAACTTTACGGCACAATGGTGCATTGCTTCTGAAAGTATGAACTTGTCTAACCACGCTAAGGGTGCACATGGATATGGTGCTATGTTTAGTGGCGACAATGCTTCGTTCCACCACATACTGTTAGCGCATCACGGTAGCCGCTGTCCGCGTATTTCCGATTTGTCAGCTCCCGGTACACAGGAATCTTATGATTTTACCGGATATTTTGATGTACGCAATAATGTTTATTACAACTGGAGTGGAAGAGGACAGGGCAGTTATGGCGGAAAGTATGCTACTTTTAATCTAACCAATTGCTATTATAAGCCGGGACCCGCTACCGGAACAAACAATCGTTCTTACCGTATCCTGTCAAGTGATCCTACTGCCAGAGCTTACATCAATGGCAACTATGTATTGGGTAATACCAGTGTTACGGCTGATAACTGGACAGAGGGTGTTTGGGGACAATTTGACTCCTCATTGGGTACGGTTCCTGAAGCGGAAAAGCAAGCTATGAAGATGGCAGATTACCAACCTTATAGCAAACTGACCAATCATACGGCTGAACAGGCTTACGATAGAGTGCTCGAATATGCCGGAGCTTCTTTGCGCAGAGATGTGATAGACCAGCGTGTGGTTCGTGAAGTGAAGAATGGTACTTACACCTATATAGGTTCCAAGCCCGAAGAAGATGGTAAAGCCAAACAACCGGGTATCATTGATACGGTATCAGATACTGAAGGTTACATTGATGTGAAATCATTGAAACCCTGGCCAGATACGGATGGTGACGGTATTCCTGATATTTGGGAAGAAGCTTACGGGCTGGACCCTAACGATCCGAGTGATGCACAAAAGATCAGTTCGTCAGTTGATCCTAACGGACGCTATCCGAACATCGAAGTTTATTTTCACAACCTGGTTCAGCATATCATTTACTATCAGAACCAAGGCGGAATAGTGATGGAAAAGAAATAATGGTGTGGAGCAAATAAATCTATTTACAATAAAAGCATAGAATGATGAATAAAATAATCATAAACATATTTATCCTGCTGTGGGTAGCGGTGGGTGCTATGGCACAGACTGCTACTGTGACCGGTACGGTGACCGACGATATGGGGCCGGTAATTGGTGCCACAGTAACGGTGCAAGGCACTTCAATAGGTGCAACGACCGATTTGGATGGTAAATTTACATTGACCAGTGTGCCCAATGTAGCCAAGGCCGTGTTGATAGTTCGCTATGTAGGTATGGAAGAAGCAAAAGAACCGTTGAAAGGACGTACCTCGAACATTAATATCCACATGAAAGAAGCTGTCGGAATGTTGGACGACGTAGTCGTAATCGGCTATGGTACGCAGAAAAGAGGTAATCTTACCGGTTCTATCGCCAGCGTATCCGGCAAGATATTGGAGAAAGTACAGACCACTTCTGCTGCTGAAGCCATCGTCGGTAAACTGCCGGGTGTGCAGGTGACAGCTGTAGACGGTTCGCCGGATGCTGAAATTAAGATTTTGGTACGTGGTGGCGGTTCTATTACACAAGATAACAGTCCGCTTATCATATTGGACGGATTTGAAGTAAGCAGTCTGAACGATGTTCCACCTACCGATATTGAATCTATCGAGGTCTTGAAAGATGCGGCTTCCACAGCTATCTATGGTGCGCGTGGTGCCAACGGTGTAATCTTGGTGACAACCAAACGTCCTGTTGAAGGACGGGTTGTCATTAGCCTGAACACTTATGTGCAGACCAAAGAACTTTCCAACAAACTGGATGTGATGGACCCTTACGAATTTGTATTGATGCAATATGAAAATGCGCGTCAGAAAAGCTCTAATCCTACAGCTTTTAATAATAAGTATGGACATGCTTACGAACACTACATCTATCAGGGAAATGCCGGAACTGACTGGCAGGACGAGGTGTTCGGTTCCAATCCGGTGGCCAAATATGTAGACCTTAGTGTGAATGGCGGTACGGAGAAAGCCAAATATAAACTATCCTTTATCCATCAGGACCAACCGAGTGTGATGGTAGGCAACGGACTGAAACAAAACAATATGAACGCTTCTTTCAACTTCAAACCTTTTAAATTCCTGACGTTGGAATACCGCACGCGTTTGTTGCATAAGGAAGTAGATGGATCCGGTACGGAAGGCGTTAGTTTGTTGACTGCTTTGCGTGAAAAACCGACTAAGGGTCTGGATGAATATATGAAACTTCCCGAAGACGATACGTATTTCGATCCCGATCAACTGGAAGAGGAAACTCTTTTTGATCCCAAAGAAGAATCGAAAAGAAATTATAAAAAGAGAATCAACAAGTCGCTCAATACGATGGGAGCCGTGACCTGGGATATTATGAAGGGTATGACTTTCCGTAGTGAATTTGGTTTCGAGAATAACTCTGAAGAACAACGCTGTTTCTGGGGTATGGAGACCAGTAAAGCTCGTAGCAACAATAACCAGCCGGTGGCGGAATGGAGCATGAAACAAGGTACCAAGTGGCAGCTTACCAACGTGTGGAACTACAACTTTATGCTAAAAGAAGCACATGATATCCGTCTGATGTTGGGACAGGAAATCAAGCATAACCAGACTACTACCAAAACTTACTCTACTCGTTTTTTTCCGGAAAATATCACGGCAGAAAAGGTCTTTGATAATTTGTCGCTGGGTACTCCTTACGAGAACTCCTCGTCAGCGGCCTCTCCCTCTCGTATTTCTTCATTCTTTGGCCGTATCAACTATGGCTATAATGATAAATACCTCGCTACGGTAACGCTGCGTGCCGATGGTTCTTCCAAGTTTGCCAAAGGTAACCGTTGGGGATTCTTCCCGGCAGGAGCGTTGGCATGGCGTATCTCTAACGAAGACTTTTTGAAAGATAATCAGGTCGTATCCAACTTAAAGTTGAGATTAAGCTACGGTTCTTCCGGTAACGACCGTATCGATGCCGACCTTTATCAGAAATTGTATGGGGTAAGCAGTTCCCGTCCTGCCGGATGGGGAGAAGTCAGCCACTATTACTATAACTTCTATAACTCTAAATATGTGTACAATCCTGATGTGAAATGGGAAACCACCATCACACGTAACATTGGTATTGACTTCGGTTTCTTTAAAGAACGCCTTAGCGGTACGATTGATGTGTACTGGAATACAGTCAAAGATTTGCTGGTGCCTTCGGATATTCCAGGTTACACAGGCTACACTAAACTGATGACCAATGTGGGACAGACATCCAATCGGGGTATAGAACTTCAACTGAATGCCTGGCTGATAGAAACGAAAGACTTCTCACTGAACGCCACATTCAATATCGGTCATAATAAAAACAAGATTGATAAACTGGCAAGTGGTGAAAAAGAATGGATTCTCACTTCGGCCTGGAGAAATGACGTCGTGAACTCTGATGATTATCGTGCCTATGTGGGTGGTACCAGTGGTTTGATTTACGGTTATGTCAATGATGGATTCTATACCGTAGCCGATTTTGAATCTTTCGACTCCAAATCCAGAACATGGAAACTGAAAGAAGGAGTGGTAGATTCAAGCCCATTGTCCGACACTCCGCGTCCCGGTAATGCCAAGTTCAAGAAACTCACTCCGGTAGATCCCAACAGCACCAATCCTTATCAGCTGACAGAAGCCGACCGTACTGTTATTGGCAACACTACTCCGAAATTCTCGGGAGGTTTTGGTCTGAATGCTACTTATAAAGGATTTGATATGAGTATGTTCTTCAACTTTATGTATGATTTTGATGTACTGAATGCCAACAAAATTATGCTGACCACTTGGGCGGACAATAAAGAGAACAACTTCCTGATGGACATCGCTTCAGATAAACGCTGGCGTAACTTCGACGACATGGGTAATGAGATCCGTTACAGTCCGGAAGTACTGGCAGAATTCAATAAGAATGCTACCATGTGGAATCCCACTTCCATCGGACGCCCCATCTGTATGTCGTATGCCGTGGAAGACGGTTCATTCCTGCGTCTTAATTCAGCTACCCTCGGTTACACCTTACCAAGTGTGTGGACGAAGAAAGTCGGTTTGAGTAAAGTGCGTTTCTATGTATCGGGCAATAATCTGTTTACCCTTACCGGATATAGTGGTTATGATCCGGAGGTGAACATCGCTACCGGTTTGACACCGAACATTGATTATAACCGTTATCCGCGTAGCCGTACCTATACATTTGGTGCACAGTTGACTTTTTAATTGAAATCTATAAAATGAAAGAACAATGAATAAGAAACTAATATACTCACTCATTGCCGGAACTATGTTCACTTTGACGTCTTGCGATGATTTTCTTGATGTGCAGCCCGCCTCCGGCTTTACTCCCGAGTACATATTTTCCAGCGAATCGGAGATGAAAGCGTTGATGACCCGTATCTACTCTTCCATGACGGAAGACGGATTGTACGGAAGTAACCTTGCCAGCGGTTTGAATACGAATACCGATGTGGAAATGAGTTCGTTCAAGAACAACACTGTCAGTACCAATGGCTCGGATATAGGCTGCTTTGATTCCCGTCCCACCTGGTCGGTATTGAACGCTACTTGGAACAATATCTATTATGCTATCAATTATGCCAACGACTTTTTGCAGGCTGTGCAGGAGTCACCATTGTTTTCCGATAAAGTAACAGGTAATACTCCTTCCGAAACACAACAGATGTATGGAGAAGTGAAAACTCTTCGTGCCATGCTCTATCTGGACTTGATCCGTACATGGGGAGATGTAGTGTTTATTATCAAACCAACGGAAGCGACCGATGACTTCTTCAGTCTGGGTACTACCGACCGCAATGTCATTCTGGAATATCTGATTGATGACTTGATAGCTGTAGAACCGATGATGAAATATGCAGTCGATTTGGATTATGGCGTAGAACGTGCTTCACGCGAATATTGCCAGTCGCTTATCGGACAGTTGGCTCTCTATCGGGGTGGTTGGACTCTTCGTGCCGACAAAGAAGATGTGACTCACGTAGGTTACATGGAACGAGGTGATAACTTTGAACATTATTATGAGATTGCCATCACTTATCTGGGGAAGGTAATCAAAGAAAGCAAACACGACTTGACTCAAAGTTTTGAAAACTTGTGGGTAAATGAATGTAACTGGAAGACTGCCAACAACGATGATGTCATGTTCGCTGTTCCGATGCTGAAAAGTGTCACCAGTCGTTATGGCTATAATATCGGTGTTACTATTGCAGAAGGTAAGCACTCTTATGGCAGCGCCCGCAACTATGTAACTTTCTGCGGTACGTATGTTTATTCGTTTGATAAGGATGATTTGCGTCGTGATATGACTTGTGTACCTTATAAATATGATAAAGACCTGAATCAGGAGATTGATATGGGAGTGACTGGTATGGGTGTTGGTAAATGGTCCAAACTCTATATGCAGTCTCCGCTGGGTGCTTCCAGTGGTTCTAATACAGGTATCAACAGTGTACGTATGCGTTTTGCAGATGTTTTGCTGATGTATGCTGAAGCAGTCAATGAACTTTACGGACCGCGTGACGATGCCAAAGAAGCACTGAAGCGTGTTCGCCGCCGTGCTTTCGATGCGGCTCAATGGACGGATAAAGTAGAAAGTTATGTAGAGAGCCTGACTAATGAAGCAGATTTCTTCCAAGCAGTCATGGATGAGCGTAAATGGGAGTTTGGTGGTGAAGGTATTCGTAAATACGATCTTGCGCGTTGGAATAAATATGGTGAAGTTATCTACAATCTTTATAACGAGATGACTAATTGGGGATTGGTAGCTAACGGAGCTTACGTACCAGGCATTGAGAAAGTACCGTCTAATATCTATTACAAGCAAGTGACGGACCCTGAACATTCTGATAGAAAGGTATTAGACATTGTAGGTATTGACGAATATGGTCCCGGTGTAGGTCGCCCTGCCGGTTACACAGTATTGGAGTATGCGTTGGGATGGAGAGTGTTGAACAAAGAAACACAGCTTTATGAAACGTTGGATGCTATTTCATGGAGTTTCCGTGGATTTATCAACAAGAACAACGATCAATTAGTGAAACCTACCGATCCTGTGAGATACCTGTGTCCTTATCCTGCAAAGGTTATAACAGACCATCGCGGATTGATTCGGAACTATTATGGATACTAATCAGTAAAAAGACAAACGTTATGATAAAGTTATTACGAAAACTTGCAACGGCTATGCTGCCCGCACTCCTTTGCGGCACCCTGTTCATAGGCTGCGAGGCAGATGATAAATATACGAAAGTGGACGACCTGTTCCAGCCCCGGTTTGTATTGGAGAAACCGGAGGTGAAAGCAAACTCTGTGACATTGGTATGGTATAAAGTGAACGATGCTATCTCTTATACGGTACAACTACATCAGGATCAATATTATACCAGCTTGTTTATGGAGATAGAAACCACTGATCCTTATGTGTTTATCGATGATATTCCTTACGGAACTACTTTCTATATTCGTGTACGCAGTAATGCTGCCAACGCTACCAACAACTCGCAATGGAAATACACCAGTGCCTCTACTGAAGCTCGTCCGGAATATGCCCAACTGGTGGAAGATGTTTCCAAAACCGAAATTACGGAATCATCGGCTATCATTCGCTGGAAGAAAGACAATAAACAGAATCCGGTGGATAGTATAAGCATTATCCCTATGATGAATACGACACTGCCTGGTATTAGCCGCTATCTGACCATTGAAGAAATGATGCAGGGATTTGCCGAGGTGGATGGTTTAACGAAGAATACACTGTATGCTGTCAACCTGTATGATACCAGTAAACCGCGTAAATATGACAAACCTTATAATCAGGTAACGTTCCGTACGGCAGGCCCGTCGGCTATGTCCATACCGGTAGGCTTGGATGACGATTTATCTGCGATGTTGCTGAACAACGATGTCGATCCTGAAGTGCCCGAAGGTACAGAATACTATTTGCCTGCAGGTTCTTCTTACCGCGTCACTCCGTTCGCTTTGATGAAAGGCTTCCGTTTGGCCGGTAGTCGTGATGGAGTTAAACCTATTGTTGTTTTGGAAGGTAGTTGGAGTATTGCAGAGGGTTCTTACCTCTCCAGTCTGGAGTTTGATAATATTGAATTCCGTCATGAAGCAAACAATAACTACTTTATGAATACCAGCAAGGCATACACAATAGAGAATGTCAGCTTTGTAAATTGCGATTTCATAAGTCTTCGCCGAGGTTTCTGGCGCCATCAGTCCGCTAATGCCAAGTACATTATGAATCTGGAAATGGAAGGATGCCGTTTCGAAGGTTGTGGATGGCAAACAAGTGCTTATGGTGCATTTAATCTTCAGTCTTTCGACAAAGATAACGGAGTTTCTTATGACCAGGTAGACCGTGCAATCTTCCGCAACTGTACATTTAGCAACGACAATGATGGAACCAATGGTTATGGCTGGGGTAACCTTTTCTATGCTCCTTATATGGATAAACCTATCGACCTGGAATATAAGAATGTAACTATTTACAACTACAGCCGTAATCAACGTCTGATTAACATTGAATCTGCCGTAGGTTCTAAATTGGTAATGGAAGGTATCTTGTTGGCATCCCCTTGCGGTGACTTGTTTGCTATCGGTGCTAACACTACTACTACATTCTCTAATAACTATACCACCGCAGACTATACATTGGGAGGTAAGAATATGAATGCGACCGATTTGAAAATTACGGCAGTCGAACTGTTTGCCGATCCGGCTAATGGAGACTTGACGATTAAGGATACCTCTTCTCCGATTGTAAGCAACCGTGCCGGTGATACTCGTTGGTTGCCTTAAATTTAAATTGAGAATATGAACTTACATGATTAAGAATAAATTAAAATATAATATTATGAATCTGAAACATTTATTTTTCTTAGCGGTTGCCGGAACGTTGGCAGTAGCTTGTAGTGAAGTTAATGAAAATTCTCTTACTGATGGCGATGGTCAAAGAATGCTTCGCACTATCAGTTCGGGCAACGACCGTTTCACTACACGATTGAATAGCGAAACCAGTGAATGGGAGAACGGTGATGCTATTGGTATATATATGTTCGATACGGAAGATAAGAATGTGTTGAACGATGCCCTTAACGTGAAATATACGACGATTGGCGAGGGGCTTACGGCGAACTTCTCGTCCGATCCCGGAATAGCAATCTATGATATGCCTACGAATTTCGTAGCCTATTATCCGCATACTACATCTGCAGATGTTATTGATGCCACAGCAGCACTTTATAAAGTAGATGTAAGCGATCAGTCTGACGGTATCTCTGCCCACGATTTAATGTGGGCAAAGGCTGCCAACCAGTCAACGGAATCATTGTTGGCAGGTGGATTGGCATTCACTTTCCATCATAAGTTAGTGCTTCTACGTGTTAAGATTACGAATGAAAACGTGTCGAATGTGACAAGTATAACGGTAGGGGGGATGAATACCACAGCTACTTTCAGCCTGATAGACGGGAAATTGACTAACATGGATACGCAGAAGTCTATTTCCCTGCAGAAAACAGGAGATAAATCTTTTATTGGTATCATGTTGCCTGCTGAAGAGTTGATAAATAAAATGTCGCTCACTATCATGGCAGACGGTGGTAAGTATCAGTACACAGTGCCTGAAGGCAGCAAGATAGATAAGTTTGTTGCAGGCTATGAGTATACCTTCAATATCAATGTAGGAAAAGAGACTAGCGGAGAAATAGGCGGTGGTTCCGGCAGCAACACACCTTGGGGTGATGGTGGCAGCGAGGATGGCGACGGTGATAAAGTTTCAGAGAATGAAGCAATTCCTGCTGATTATGCTCAAAAAGCGATTAATGCAGAAACAAACCTGTCGACAATATTGTCCGGTGCTTCCGGTAAAGTTGCGTTAGTATTTGCTGCCAATGCAGAAGGTTATACCTTTAGCGATGCAATGGTAGTGCCCGAAGCTGTAACAGAGTTGTTACTGATTGGTGATACAGAAAAACAAGTGAAGATGAATCTGAAACAGATACAATATACCAGTCTTCAAAAGATAGCATTGAATAACTTAGATATTACAGGTGATAACTCAACCGCTCTGCTGACTAACAATGAAACTGCCCAACTCGCTACTGATGCTGTGGTAGATTTCAAGAAGTGTAACTTTAGTAACATGAAGACTGTTTGTGACTGGTCAACCGGAGATAACGGGGCACAAAACTTACTTTCTGCTGTAGTGATCGATGATTGTCTGTTTGCCAATATGCAAAATGTCTTCAACTATTATGGTTCTAAAGCAATCACTATCACTAACTCTACACTTTATAAAATGACAGAACGCGTCATTTACGTGAAAGATGCCAATAGTGTAGTTATCACTGTCGAAAATTGCACATTGGCAGATATGGCAAAGACTCCATTTGAAAGCCGATATGCGAATGGTAATCTCTATTATAAGAATAATATTTCGGCCTGCTTCGTTACAAGTAACCCTAACATAGGCTATAAAATGGATGTACGGGAATTCTCCGGTAACTATGCAGCGGCAGCTACCGAAGCCGGACAGATGCCTGTATTGAATGTACATGGAAAAGCAATTGATACCAATACTTTTCCTAATGCCTGGATAGATACGTCCAAAACAGTTACCGAACTGTTTGAAGATGCAGGAAACGGCAACTTCAAACTGAGAATTGATGCTCAAGTAGGTGACCCGCGTTGGTATAAGAATGTAAAATAACCATTGAATTATTCTTGTAATACTGATTAAACATTACAGTTATGAAATTATTTCATTCATTATTATATCCCTTGTTAGGTGGTTTGTTTTGCCTCTCTTGTTCGGATGATGAGCAAGATTCAGGTACAAAACAACCTACTACTGCGGGAGAGGTTACCTTCGGTGTAGACCTCACAGGTTTCTCAACCCGTGTCACCCAAGACGGATCGTCATGGAATGACGGAGATAAGATCGGAACATACGTATTGGATATGAAGACTCTTGAACCTGTCACAGAAGCAGCGAATGTACCTTATGTCTGCTCGGAAGAGGGTGCGTCGGTTTCTTTCACTTCCACTACACCGCTGAAAGTGCAAAATGATGGAACACCGGTGAAGTTTGTGGCATACTATCCGTATAATGCCGATGTACGTAATTTTAATTATCCCGTGCAACTGGCCGCTCAAGAAAGAGGAAGTACGGCGTGCGACTTACTATATGCTGCCACGAAAGAAGAATACACCTACTCTCCGGAGAACGAACCCCATATCTCATTAAACTTTACCCATCGTCTGGCAAAAGTGATTCTGAAGTTTGTGAATATGGAAAAAGAACCGTTGGAAGTAAGTGATGTACGGATTGAGGGGATGCAAACTGCCGCTTCATTCAATATACAAACAGATGTACTGACGGTTGACGAAAGCTCTGTTGCTACAATCAACCCTTATCACAATGCTACAACAGGATTCTACGAAGCTATCATTCTTCCATCGGCATTGACAGACAGCTATAAAGTGTCTTTCGTATTGGACGATAGAGAGAAAGAGTGGATATTTACTAATTTGGACATTGCTTTGCCGCAATTCCACAAAGGTTATAGCTACACATTCGCACTCTACATAGACGACAGCGGCTTTGTAGAGATGGGACGTCTTGAAAATGTGGAAGGTGGAAACTCATCAGCTCCCTGGGAAGACGGAAGCAGTGAGGACGGAACGGCCGAAGGTGACAAGACTCCTGTATCAGGATATGCCTTCACACCTGCCGACGGCACGCAGCAAGCACTAGCAGATACCGAACTGAAAATCGCCTTTGAAGGCACTGCACCCGAACTTGGTACGAGTGGTTGTATCCGCATCTATCGTATGAGCGACCATAAACAGGTAGATGAAATCAATATGGCAGAACGCAGACAGTCTATCGTAAACGGTCAGACCCAACTGAATACGTGGATGGATATTATCGGCGTTACGCCTACCGGTTCTTCCGTCAGTCGTCGTATCGTCAATTATTATCCGGCACGGGTGGAAGGTAAGAGTTTCATTATCAAGCCTCATCAACAGCGCTTACAACCCGACACCGAATATTATGTAACCATCGAACAGGCAGCAGTGAAACAAACAGACTTCAAGGGAGTATATGGCCGTGCATGGACGTTCAAGACGAAGCCGGCACCAACATTGACCGGACCGAACTATGAGGTGAAAATTAGTCACACCGACCCCAATGCTGACTTCTATACTTTGCAAGGTGCTATTGACTTCTGTGCCACACATGTCGATTTGAATGCTGCCAAGACATTCCGGATGGATGACGGTATCTATCAGGAGATTATCTACTTGCGCGATCAAAGCAACATCACAGTAAAAGGAAATGCTAGTGATAATACGGCTGTCAATATTCAATATGATAACAGCAATGATATTAACGGTGGTATAGGCGGCGGAACCAATATCGATCAGTTTGCCCCTACCGGCACTATTGTGCCCTCTTCCGGAGGTCGTTCGGTGGTGATACTCGATGGTAACAGTGATAAAATCCGCTTTGAAAATGTGACGATAGAGAATGCGTATGGCTGGACACTAGGCAAGAATGGTCAGGCCGAGGCACTTTATATTAACAACAAATCGGCTGCTTTTATCAATTGCCGTGTCTTGAGTTTCCAGGATACTTTGCTTCCCGGTAGAGGTTACAACTGGTTCAAAGATTGTTTCATAGCCGGAGCTACCGATTTCATCTGGGGGTCGGGTAAGGTGGTACTGTTTGAAGATTGTCAGATCCATGCACCTAGCGGTACACGTGCTGTAATGCAAGCGCGTGTCAGTGCGGGTTACTTGGGTTATGTATTCTTGAACAGCCGTTTCACGGTAGGCGAGGGCGTTACTAACTCTACTTTGATTTATCAGTTTGAGCCGGACAATCTGACCTTCTTAAACTGTACGTTTGCCGATGTGTACGGTCCTAACTTTGTAGGAGAGAATAAACCGCTGACACCGGCTGTACCTACTGTTGCCACCGGCTGCAAACTTTACAACTGCAAGACTGAATCGGGTTCTGATATTTATCAATCTATTCCGGCAACGGTGCGCAATACAGTGCTGCAACTTAGTAAGGAACAATACGATCAATACTTCGGTACACGTGAAACCATCATGAGTTGGGATGGCTATACCGATGCGGCTTGGTTCAAATAATAAAATGTTTAGGTAAAAAGATACGATGAATAGATTGAATCGAATGACTGGCTTGGTACCGGTCATCATAGGACTATTTTGTGCTTGTCAGGGTACTGCCAAGCAGGTGGATGTGGAGACAGATTTGAAGGCAATGTATGCAGACCTTCCTTTCTCCATGCCCGCCATAGAGCGTCCCGTTTTTCCCGATTATCAGGTAAATATCTGTGATTTCGGAGCAAAAAGCGATGGGGTGACGCTGAACACGGAGGCTATTAATAAGGCTATCAAAGTAGTGCACGACAAAGGAGGGGGTAAAGTAATCATTCCGGAAGGTTTGTGGCTCACAGGCCCCATTGTTTTGCAAAGTAACGTCAATTTGCATGCAGAAAAGAATGCTTTGATTGTGTTTAGCGGTGACACCTCGTTGTATCCGATTATTACGACTTCATTTGAAGGACTGGATACACGGCGCTGCCAGTCGCCTATCTCGGCAATGAATGTAGAAAACATAGCTATTACCGGTTATGGCGTTTTTGATGGAGCGGGAGACAGATGGCGTCCTGTGAAGAAGGATAAAATGACGGATAGACAGTGGAAGAATCTGGTGAACTCCGGTGGTAATGTGGATGAGAACGGCAAGGTGTGGTATCCTAATGAAGGGGCATTGAAAGCATCCGTTCTCATGTCTGGCCAGGGGAATCAACAGGCTGAAATCACGAGTGAAGAATGGGAGGAGATGAAAAGTTGGCTGCGTCCTGTACTGCTAAGTATTGTGAAGAGTAAAAAGGTGCTTCTGGAAGGCGTGACTTTCAAAAACTCTCCGAGCTGGTGTCTTCATCCGCTTTCGTGCGAATCTTTGATATTGAATGATGTAAAGGTGTTCAATCCCTGGTATTCGCAGAACGGAGACGCGCTCGATGTGGAATCATGCAAGAATGTGCTGATTGCCAACTGTTTCTTTGATGCGGGAGATGATGCAATCTGCCTGAAGTCTGGTAAAGACGAAGATGGCCGTCGCAGAGGTGAACCTTGTGAGAATGTGATTGTGAGAAACAATACCGTTTTGCATGGTCATGGCGGATTCGTAATTGGTAGTGAGATGTCCGGAGGAGTGAAGAATGTATATGTGTCCGAATGTTCTTTTATCGGCACGGATGTCGGGTTGCGGTTTAAAAGTGCCCGTGGACGTGGTGGCGTCGTGGAGAATATTTACATCAACAATATAAATATGATTGATATTCCTAATGATGCTTTGATTGCCGATTTATATTATGCGGCCAAAAGTGCTCCCGGTGAACCGGTTCCGAGTGTGAGTGAGGAGACTCCTGCTTTTAGGAACATCTATATCTCGGATGTGTTTTGCAGGGGAGCAGGACGGGCGGCGTATCTGAACGGACTTCCCGAAATGCCGATTGAGAATATTTCCATCAAGAATATGGTGGTTACTGGTGCTAAAGAGGGTATTGTAGTGAATCAAGTGGCAAAGCTCAACATCGAGAATGTTGAAATTGACACTCCTGACCAATCTATGATACAGATCGAAAATACAACGGATATCACCATTAACGGAAAAGATCTGGGAACGATTTCAGAGAAACGGTTGCTGACCAAGAACTAACTGTACTACTCGTTTTTATACTGTTTTTATTGTCAATCTGTCAGAACGGAAGTTAAAGAAGTGAATTACAGTATAATACATGTTGACAATAGAAGCTGACAATAGGCTGACAATAAGAATTAAGAGTTCTATTGTCAGCCTGTTTTTTTATTGTATAGTTATGCTGACATCTTGGAATTGTTGTTTTAAGGTTCTGATATAGTTGCATTCGTATGCCTGTACAGTTGAGTAAGTATACCTGTATAGTTTGATTAGTGTGCCGGTATAGTTGGGCAAAGGTGCCGCTATCTTTACCTTCCCACGGCTGTGGTAGCTTCTTCTCACGGCCGTGGTGAGATACTACCACAGCCGTGGAAAGATCTCGTCACGGCCGTGAAGAACTAACAAGATCGATACTTTAGCAGAACGATAACGGCACCTTAGTTGAACAATAACGGTGTCTTTGCGGAATAATGCAGGCTTGGTAAGTAAGGGATAATAGCTGCATAGTGCAGTTTTAAACAATAATAGGCTGACAATAAAAGACGAAAATCTTTATTGTCAGCCTATTGTCAGCTTCTATTGTCAGTGGGTAATAGCTTGAAAACAATCACTTTATGAAGCCATAACTCTTGGCCTGACAATAAAAGCCATTTTTTATAAATTCTCAATGTAGCCTAA